>ERZ773051.9-NODE-9-length-169659-cov-71.721946_pt1 | contig 169659 bp, 121 predicted proteins | sample MGYA00580631_ERZ773051 | MGnify/ENA primary metagenome ERZ773051 (study PRJEB29015, sample SAMEA2738137) | human oral metagenome | biome: human oral; feature: human-associated habitat; material: saliva | place: China | collected 2204 ... | reverse complement strand
TGTTAAGCCTGTAGCTAGCGTTCATCCTGAGCCAGGATCAAACTCTTCATTGTAATTATGATTTTGTTTTATTTTCTGTTTTACTCAGAACGTCCGTATCTATAAGAAAATTAACGGTTGATTTTTTACTTCTTCTACCCGAACATGATACATTTCTGCATCTTGTTCTCTTTTTTCTTGTACTTCTCTTCTTAAAAGTTTATGTCAATTCTTTCAAAGATCACGTTTGACAACCCCAGAGGAGTAACCCTCGTTTCTCGGTTGCGGATGCAAAAGTACTACGAGTTTTTGGAATAGCAAAGCCCATACACTACTTTTTTTCGAAAAAAGTTTCAAATCTGGGCTTTTCTGGGGAAAAATGATGGGAATCTCTGAAGAAAAACAAGGAATTATTGAGAAATGGGCGAGAAGGTGTGGTTGGAGTGATCGGGCGGAGCGGAGGGATTGATATCCTCTATTATATATAGGAGTGATGGATGGCTGTTCTTGATGAGTAGATAGATTTTATCAAGAATGTTCTTACTTTTCCTCGTTGGAGAAGGGCGTAAATTAGGAAAGTCGCAGGAGATAGGGAGAAGTTGAAGGGGCTTGGGCGTCATTACAATAAGGATGTCGGCCGACACAATAAGGCTGTGAGCGGACAGGCTTATGGGAGCGGCGGACACAATAAGGAAAACGACGAAGAGATGAAGAGGATTTTTAGGGAAAATAGTGCAGGAAAAGAGGATTTACGTTAAAGATTGCAGTTTTTTCTGGTGGTTTTGCAAACTTTTGGGCGAGTGTAGGTGGTGAGAAAGTATGACTTTTCAGGAAGAAAGAGGAAGTTTTGATTTTTCCAGACGGCACTCAGCAGCAAGATTCTGTCAAGTTTTGAAAACATTTGATAGAGAGCGGCAAAGAAGAGAAGGCCAACGAGGCGGGCTTATTGAAAAGATTAGAAGAAAACAAGGGTACAAGGAAGAATACAGAAGAAGAATAAAACGCAGTAACGAAAAGAAGGCATAGAAGAATGGGGCTGAGCTGGCAAAGAAAAAGGCGGAAAGAGAGACTTTGCACACTTTCCACCTTTCTTATTATATATATGAATTAGAGACTGAGATTATTTCCGAAGTTTGCCAAGCAGTCCACTTCCTAGTTTTTGTGTTTTCCGCTCTTGGGCATAACCGTAGCCATAACCATAACCATACTGACCATAACCGTAACCATAGCCGTAGCCATACCCCTTCTTACGCGATTTAGCGTCTGAATCGTTAAGTATAAGGCAGAGATTGCGCATCTTCTTATCTTGATACATTTTTTCAAGCTCGGGAAGGAAAGCCTTCTCTTGCATGCCCACACGCATCACATAGAGAGTTAGATCAGCCACACGATCAACGATGCTCGCATCTGCAACACCAAAGATTGGAGTAGTATCAAAAATTATGAAGTCATATTGCTCACGCGCTACAGCCACCAACTCTTCCAGACGATCACTCATCAGCAATTCAGCAGGATTGGGCGGTAAGATACCAGCCGGCAAGAAGTCAACGCCCTTCGTAAGACTATCCTTCACCACGATATCCTCCAGGCGCGTTTGATTATCAACATCGACAAGCCAAGAAGTGAGTCCCGCAGTACGACCGAAGTCGCTCGACAGCGTACGCTTACGAATATCCGCGTCAATCAAGAGGACGCGTTTGTTTGCCATAGCAAGGACAACAGAGAGGTTGCGCGAGATAAAGCTCTTACCATGGTGTGGTGTCGTAGACGTAAGAACCATCACCTTTGCCGTACGGCGCACGAAACTCAGACTGAAGCGCAACATACGGAAAGCCTCAACAATGGGGTCATTTGCCGCACAATGAGTGATAAGTGCATCCTCCGACGGCGACTCCCAACGAGGCAATTCCCCCACAATCGGTGCCGTAACAACACCCTCAACATCCTGACGACCAGAAATAGTGATATCGAAAAGTTCGCGCAGCCAAAGAACCACTGCAGGTATTATCAAACCTATCAGGAAGGCGATGAACATGATCACCACCTTGCGTGGTGAGACAGGAGAAGAAGGACCCAGCGGATTTTCTACCATGCGTACATTAGCTTCATTGATGGCCAACTGAAGAGCCACTTCCTCACGCTTGTTCAGCAAGTAAGTATACAGTGTTTCTTTGAGATTTTGCTGACGCTGAATATCGAGTGCTTTTCTAGCAGCCTGAGGTGCATTGCTCACTTGCCCCATCAGCGAGTTTTCATTACTTCTCGCCGCATTAGCCTGCATCCCTACAGAGTGCACATAACTGCGAACAGAAGAAAGAATGCTTGTGCGCTGTGATGCCAACTGCTTATCGAGATCGCGCACTAAAGGCGATTGCTCACTAGAGTTAGCTGCATTTTTATTGCGCTCATTCATCAACTGATTGTAAGCATCAATCTGACCATTGAAGGTTGCTTTCTCCAAATTGATAGCAGGAATAATCTGGTGTTCATTGGAATTGTTCTGAAGAAATTCTTGCAGATACCGCGCCACCGAAAGCTGCGTTTCGAGCTGCAAAGCCTGCTGACGAGCATCAGCGCTCTGTGCTGTCATAGCACCTGCTGCTTCTTGGAAATCTATCACACTATTCTGCTGCTTGAAGGACGCCAAGCGATTTTCCACGTGTGTCAGTTCCTGCCCAATAAGCATCACACGCTTATCAATAAAGTTGGCCGTACTTGAAGCCACTCTATTTTTATTGTCAACAACATCCTGTTTGTACAACTCATAGACCGCGTTGAGCAAGTCCTCAGCCCGTGCAGTATTTATATCTTGCACTGAAAGCACCACGAGAGATGTCTCCTTGTCGTAGGCACTTGCAGAAATCTTATCCTTATATATTTTTGCCGCCATCTGAACAGGCATCTGAGATATCTCGATGGCCTTATTTTCAGGAAAGCGCGAGAAAAGCGTAGTCTTATTGATTTGCAGATTTCCTATAGGCGTTTTCACCACAGTACCAGGGCGCACACTAAGATGCTCCTTAAACATTTTCTTTTTCCCCGTTGTTCCATCGAAACGAACGAAGTTGGAAAGTTTCACAGTACCATCGCTCTGAATCTTCGCCTCGAAATTTATAAGATCTTCGGTTTTTCTCTGGAAAGCAATCTCAAAGGGACGATCCGTATAAAGCGCCACGGAATGAAGTCCCGCGCCCGTTGTGTAATCCACGTCAAGTCCCAGACTATCTACAACGCGCGTCATGAGTCGTTCAGAGGTAAGAATAAACATCTCATTCTTGAGATTATCTCCGACACTGATACCATTGAGTTGCATCAATGTATTGAGTCCGCTATTACGTGAGCCGCGCGATATTCCTCCACTGTTGCTATCGTCGTTATCCTCGAAAAGAATGACAGCTTGACGCTGGTAGACACGAGGTTTACGAGCCTGATAGATATAGCCTAACACGAGGCAGAGCGCCACAGAGAGAATAAACCATTTAAGATTAGCGAGGAACAGTGCCCAGCACATTTTGAAAAAAGGAATGAGCTGAATATCCTCTTCCTTATTCTTATTTTGAACGCTTCCAGACATTATTTATAGTTTTCTTTAGAGAAAATTGCATTTACACATTTGAGCCACAAAATTAAATAAAGGTTTCCAACCGCACAAAAATATCACTTGTATTTTCCCTTTTTCCCAACAAATGATAGGGTATAAAACACAAAAACGCCACAAAAAGACAGAACACACATTTAAACAAAAATCGCCGCAAGCCCCGCCGAGATACATTTTCCTCTATTAAAGAAAGGCGTAAGTTTGTCATATTTATAAATTATTTAGTATGTTTGCCCCATAAAATACATATTTTATGACCTCTATTTTGATTATTTACACTGGTGGTACTATCGGAATGATAGAAAACCCCGTGACGGGCGCATTAGAAAACTTCGGATTTGATCGCTTCCAAAAGATGGTGCCAGAAGTGAACCGCATGGACTACTGCGTGAAGGCTTTTTCCTTCGACCCTCCTATCGACTCCAGTGACATGGACCCGAAGAATTGGATTGAGATAGCGAAAATAATCGACAAACACTACAACGACTTCGACGGCTTTGTTGTGCTTCACGGCACAGACACGATGGCCTACACCGCCTCAGCTCTAAGCTTCTTGCTGGAGGACTTGTCCAAACCCGTTATTATCACCGGCTCGCAGTTGCCCATCGGACAGTTGCGCACCGACGGCAAAGAAAATCTCCTGACAAGCATAGAGATTGCCGCAGCCAAGAACCCCGACGGCACGCCTATAGTTCCCGAAGTCTGCATCTATTTTGACAGTCGACTGATGCGCGGCAATCGCACCACAAAGATAAACGCAGAAGGATTTAATGCCTTCCGCTCCTTCAACTATCCTTCACTGGCTCATGCGGGCATCAACATCAAATACGAACCGCACCTGATCTTGCAGCGCGACTTCTCCCGCCCACTCAAGCCGCACTACTTGATGGACGACCACGTCATGATTCTGACGATTTTCCCAGGCATACGTAAAGAATTCGTAGAGCATTTTCTCAGCGTTCCCAACCTTCGCGGCGTAGTGTTGAAGACTTTTGGCGCGGGCAACGCCCCACAAAAGCCGTGGCTCATTGATTGCCTAAAAAAATTGGACGATCAAGGCGTTGTGCTGGCCAATATCACGCAATGTTCCGAGGGGCGTGTGGAGATGCACCGTTATGAAACAGGTCTACAGCTCCTGCAAGTTGGCGTGGTAAATGGCTACGACTCCACGCCCGAATCAATGCTAACAAAGCTCATGTTCCTTTTGGGGCACAACTACGACCGCGACACCATTCACAAGCTTATGAACACGAGCCTTTGCGGGGAAATCTCCATCTAATTCTTAGTGATGAAAAACCACACACAACAGCAACATTTTCACACGAAAAGGGCGCACCATCACGCATGGGACGCCCTCTTTGCCTTGTCCATCCTCTTTGCTTATCTCCTACTCACGGGTTGCGCTGGTAAGCAAGCCGAGACCATCCAAGGGGCGAAAGACGGCGGCATCCAGTATGCCCAGCTCCTCAAGATAGAACACGCGGACAGTTTCACCGTTTGCGATGTCATGGACGCATGGAACAAAGGGCGAACACTCCATCGCTACATCCTCATCCCACGCTCCGCTCCGATGCCCACTCAATGTCCCAAAGGCACGGTTGTGCGCACTCCACTGGAGCGCGGCGTTGCGTTCACAAGTGTCCACGGAAGTTTGCTCTGCGACCTTGGCGCGATGAAGCAGCTCTGCGGCGTGTGCGACTACGACTATATCATGCGACCCGAACTACGCCAGGCGGTGACCGACGGAAAGCTTGCAAACATGGGAATGTCCACCCAACCCGATTTGGAAAAGATGATAGCGAGCCATGCAGACGCACTGCTTGTTTCTCCCTTTCAGAACGCCAGCTACGGCGGTATTGAAAAACTCAATATCCCCTTGATAGAATGCGCCGACTATATGGAAGCCACGCCGCTGGGGCGAGCGGAATGGATGCGCTTCTTCGGACTGCTCTTTGGACGAGAGGCCACGGCCGACAGTCTTTTCAAAATCGTGGAAAAGAACTACACCGAACTGACTGCAACGGTTCAAAAAACCACCACACGCCCCACGCTGCTCATCGACCAAAAGCAAGGCGGCGCGTGGTACGTTCCTGGTGGCAAGAGCTATTTAGGTAGCCTCTACAAGGATGCAGGGGCCAACTATTGCTTCGCCAACAATGACGAGAGCGGTTCTGTGTCTCTCTCGTTCGAAACCGTCTTTCAGAAAGCACATGCTGCCGACCTCTGGCTCATCAAGAGTGGCGGTCCAACGGATCTGACCTACAAACAGTTGCAACAAGACTTCGCCCCCAATGCTCAGTTCAAAGCCTTCCGCGAACACCATATTTGGTACTGCAACTCTATGAAAGTGCCCTATTTCGAGGAAGCTCCATTCCGCCCCGACTTTCTGCTGAAAGACCTCATCAAGATTTTCCATCCGGAAATACTGCCCAACTATCAAACGCGGTATTTCTTCCCGATGAAATAACCCTCTTTTCCCTCACCACTTATGCCCGACCAACCGACGCACGCCACCGACAGTACGTCTCCACAAAGAGATTCCCACGCCCGCAGGATGCACACTCTCTGGAATGCCGCAAGCGTAGGTCTACTCCTTTTGCTCACCACGGCCAATCTCTTTTGGGGTAGCATTGACCTACCAGCAGGCGAAGTGTGGCAGGCTCTGACGGGCAACGACACTACGAGCGCCACGGCTTTCATCGTCCTGCAATCGCGCCTACCAGCTTTGCTCACCGCTGCTATGGCAGGTGCTGCTCTGGCTGTGGCTGGCTTACTGCTACAAACCATTTTTGCCAATCCACTGGCCGACCCGAGCATTCTGGGCGTCAATAGTGGCGCAGGATTGGGCGTTGCCATCGCTATGCTTTTACTGGGCGGCACATTCACGGCTGGCGAACTCACACTGAGTGGCTTCCTGCTCACCGTGGTGGCTGCTTTCATAGGGGCCGCCGTGGTCATCGTACTTCTCCTCATCTTCAGTCGGCGGATGCCTGGAACGCTCACGCTGCTCATTGCGGGCGTGATGATTAGTTTCATCACCTCTTCTCTCATTTCGCTTCTCAGTTTCTACGCCACAGCGCAAGGCGTGCAGAGTTTCATGATTTGGGGACTGGGCAACTTCAGTGGGGTCACACTGGAGCGACTCCCTCTCTTCGCCACCGTTATCCTGCTGACGCTCGCCGCCACCATCTTCATGGCCAAACCTCTAAATGCCCTCCTGTTGGGCGACAACTACGCGCAAAATCTGGGAACAAACGTAGTGGGCAGCCGGACCATCGTATTGCTGCTCACGGGACTTCTGACGGCTGTTGTCACTGCTCTATGCGGTCCTATCTCATTCATCGGACTGGCCGTGCCTCATGCCGCGCGCCTCACATTGCGCACCAGCGATCACCATCGTCTTTTGCCCGCCACCATGATTTGGGGTGCCAACGTGGCGTTGCTTTGCAATGTCGTGAGTTTGCTACCTGGCGACCGCGGCACACTACCCCTCAATACGCTCACGCCGCTGCTCGGTGTCCCGATGGTGTTCTATCTGCTGATGAGAAGGAGGTAATGTGCTAATGAGGGCGGCGAAGCGCCGGAATGTGCTAATGTGCTAATGAGCAGAATAAAGCAAACCAACAGCCGCCTCAAATTGTAAAAGGATTTCTTACTTTACGCGACTAATACTCGCATGAAAATCAAAAACAAAACAGAGATAGCGAAGAACGCCTCCTCTCAAACAATCTAAAAAAGGGTTCTATCTGTAAATACAATAAGGCTATCGGCCAGCTTCCTTATTGCGTCAGCTGATAGCCTTATTGTGTTCGCCGACACAATAAGGAGAAACACGAAAAGAACAGAACTAGCCAGGAGCATCTCTCTCCGCTTTTTCAAGAACATCCTTATTCCATCGACCACAATAGTAAAAATTGAACACTTTTATGGTTTTATTTTCTCACTCCTTCCTCATTTTTCCATCCAAAAAGATTCCGTCGCTCGCTATTTACATAAGTAGTATTGTCAAGAATAAAGGTAGTAAATAACCACACAAACACATCCCCAAAACAGACTAAAAGTAGCCTTCAATCCACCAAAAACAACAAGGAAAAGAAGAAAACAAAAAGAAGACAAAAGAAGGCCGATGATGCCTACAACAAGGAGTGGCGACAGACAGAAAAGGGAGAAAAAGAGTAGGAACTAAATTTGTATATACAATAATAAATAAGTAAATTTGCAACCTAATAGCTCCATCAGGACACAGAACTCCCCCAAGGAGCGAAGTTCTATAAATGTGAGCACTAAATAAATTACGCCGTGATAGAACCTTTTTTCCAGACACATGAGTACCTCGTCAGTCATTTGAAGACAGTAGTTCGTCGCACATTGATGGACAACATCGACTGGAGTTACCGCATGATAGCCATCCGTGGGCCGCGAGGTGTTGGACGAACGAGCTTCTTACTCGAGTATGCCAAGGAATTTTTCGATCCTCAACTGCACCAAGCCCTCTATATCAGTGCCAATAATTTCTACTTCCAAGGACGTGGCCTGCAAGAGCTCGTCCACGAATTTGTGGACCGCGGAGGGCAAGTGCTGATTATAGACCAAGCTTTCAAACTCCCCAACTGGAAAGACCAGCTGGTAGAGATATACCACGCCTACCCTTATCTGCGCGTTGTTTTCTCCACAACGAGCGTACATGGCGAAGGAGCAAATGCCAACCACGAGTTGGATCGCATCACACGCAGTTATGTGCTCCACGGCTTCTCTTTCCGCGAATACATCAACCAGCAGACAGGTCTCGAATTGGGAACTTACACCCTACCGCAGATTCTGGAAGGACATGAGACTATCCTCAAAGCCATCCTCCCAAAAGTACGTCCGCAGGAACATTTTCAGGACTATCTGCATCACGGTTACTACCCCTTCTACCTCGAAAACCGCAATTTCACCGAGGCCCTACTGAAGGCGATGAACAACATGATTGAAGTGGACGTTCTCTTCCGCAAACAAGTGGAGCTGAGCTATCTATCGAAGATCAAGAAGTTGCTCTATCTCCTGGCAGCCAATGGGGAGAACAACGCCCCCAACGTGTCGAAGCTGGCAGAGGAAATCCAAACGAGCCGTGCCACAGTGATGAACTATATCGAATATCTCGAAGAGGCGCGCCTCATCAACACGATTTACCGAGAGGGCAATGAATATCCCAAAAAGCCTGCAGCCATCTATCTCCACGACTCCAATCTGGTGTATGGCATGCAAGCACCAGGTATTACGACGCAGAACGTGATGGAGACATTCTTTGTGAACGTGATGTGGCGGCACCACAAGATCAACAGTACCCGCCGCGACGGCGTTTTCCTTATCGATGGTGTCACCAACGTATGTGTATGCGACCGTTCACGCCGTGTGAAGAATGCCCCCAACACATATCTTGCCCGCTATCAGACAGAAGTGGGCCGCGACAATGAAATCCCCATTTGGTTGTTCGGCTTCCTCTATTAGTCTGTCCCCATACAGCGAGCCGAGCACAAGAGGCTCGGCTCGCTAACTCATACATGGCAGTGAGTCTGCCAAACAAACGACAATTCACAATTTACATTTTTTCTATAACTTATGGCAAAAGAAAAGAAATTTATCACTTGTGACGGTAACCAAGCCGCAGCACATGTAGCCTACATGTTCTCCGAGGTTGCTGCCATCTATCCCATCACGCCATCAAGTCCGATGGCCGAACACGTTGATGAATGGGCCGCACAAGACCGCAAGAACCTTTTCGGCGACACCGTTTCTGTTCAGGAAATGCAGTCCGAAGGAGGTGCAGCAGGTGCCGTACATGGTTCACTCCAAGCTGGTGCACTGACCACTACGTTTACAGCTTCTCAGGGTTTGCTCCTGATGATCCCGAATATGTACAAAATTGCCGGCGAACTGCTGCCGTGCGTTTTCCACGTATCCGCTCGTACGTTGGCCACTCACTCCCTCTGTATCTTCGGTGATCATAGTGACGTCATGGCTTGCCGCCAGACAGGTTTCGCTATGCTCTGCGAAGGCAGTGTGCAGGAGGTGATGGACTTGAGCGCCGTTGCCCACCTGGCAACCATCGAAGCTCGCGTACCTTTCATCAACTTCTTCGACGGTTTCCGCACCTCTCACGAATATCAGAAGATCGAGGAGATAGATCAAGAAGAACTCCGTCCGCTCGTGGATCAGAAGGCTCTCTCTGAATTCCGCGCCCGCGCACTCAGCCCTGAACGCCCTGTGGCACGCGGTATGGCAGAGAACCCCGAAACCTTCTTTGCACATCGCGAAGCTTCCAATAAGTACTACGCTGCCATCCCAGGCATCGTTGAGAAATACATGAAGGAAGTGAGCCGCATCACAGGTCGTGAATACAAACTCTTCAGCTACTACGGTGCAGAAGATGCTACGGATGTTATCATCTGTATGGGTTCAGTGACCGAAGCAGCTCGCGAAGCCATCGACCACCTCATGGCACAAGGCCGCAAGGTGGGTCTCATCAGCGTACACCTCTATCGTCCGTTCAGCAAGAAGCACCTCCTTGCAGCAGTTCCCAAGACTTGCAAGCGCATCGCTGTGCTCGACCGCACGAAGGAACCTGGGGCAGAAGGCGAACCGCTCTATCTGGATGTGAAGGAAGCCTTCTACGATCAGGAGAATCGCCCATTGATCGTGGGCGGCCGTTATGGTCTCGGTTCTTGCGACACCACCCCGACAATGATTATCAGCGTTTACGACAACCTCGCTCTGCCTGAGCCTAAGAACCACTTTAGTGTAGGTATCGTGGACGACGTAACGTTCGAGTCACTGCCCTTGGAGAAAGAACAGGCACTCGGCGGCGAAGGCATCTTCGAAGCCAAATTCTATGGTCTGGGTGCAGATGGTACGGTAGGTGCCAACAAGAACTCAGTCAAGATCATTGGTGACAACACTAACAAGTATTGTCAGGCCTACTTCAGCTACGACTCTAAGAAATCGGGCGGTTTCACCTGCTCTCACCTGCGCTTCGGCGACACGCCCATCCGCAGCACCTATCAGATCAAGACACCTAACTTCGTGGCTTGTCACGTTCAGGCATACCTCCGTATGTACCACGTGCTCGAAGGTTTGCGCGACAACGGAACGTTCCTCCTCAACACGATTCATGAGGGACAAGAGCTGGTAGACTTCTTGCCAAACAACATCAAGAAGTACTTTGCTGAGCACAACATCACCGTTTACTATATCAACGCTACAAAGATTGCACAAGAGATTGGCCTCGGCAACCGCACGAACACCATCTTGCAGTCCGCATTCTTCCGCATCACCAACGTCATCCCCGTTGACCTCGCAGTAGAACAGATGAAGAAATTCATCGTTAAGTCCTACGGCCGCAAGGGTGAAGACGTTGTTAACAAGAACTATCAGGCTGTTGACCGCGGTAGCGAATACCAGCAGCTGACAATAGATCCCGCATGGGCAAATCTTCCCGCTGACGCTGAAGAGGAGCGCGATGAACCAGCATTCATCAGCAAGATTGTGCGCCCCATCAATGCACAGCAGGGCGATAAGCTCCCCGTTAGCGCTTACGAATGCAGCGTAGACGGTACATGGCAGCAAGGCACTGCCGCTTACGACAAACGCGGTGTGGCAGCTTTCGTTCCCGTTTGGAAATCAGAGAACTGTATCCAGTGTAACAAATGTGCCTTCGTTTGTCCTCACGCAACTATCCGTCCGTTCGTCCTCAACGAGGAAGAGCTCAAAGGCTTCAAGGGCAAAACGATCGACATCAAGGCTCCAGCAGCTCTAAAGGGCATGCACTTCGTTCAGCAAGTGGACGTTCTCGACTGTCTCGGTTGCGGTAACTGTGCCGATGTTTGTCCGGGTATGCGTGGCAATAAGGCGCTCGAAATGGTTCCGTTCGACAGTCAGCTCGACCAGGCCGACAACTGGGACTACTGCGAGAAGAACGTAACGTCTAAGCAAAACCTCGTAGACATCAAACAAAGCCCGAAGAACAGCCAGTTTGCTACTCCGCTCTTCGAGTTCTCTGGTGCTTGCTCAGGTTGTGGTGAAACGCCTTACGTGAAGTTGATTTCTCAACTCTTTGGCGACCGTGAAATGGTGGCTAACGCAACAGGTTGTTCTTCTATCTACTCTGGCTCTATTCCTTCAACTCCGTACACTACCAACGAAAAGGGTCAAGGTCCAGCTTGGGCTAACTCACTCTTCGAGGACTTCTGCGAATTTGGTATGGGTATGTTGCTCGCCAACAAGAAGATGCGCGCTCGCATCTCCACCCTCCTGGCTCAGGCTTGCGACGGCGCACCCGAAGAGTTCAAGGCAGCAGCACAGGAATGGGAAGCAGGCAAGGACGATGCAGCAGCAAGTCGCGCAGCAGCCGACAAGCTCCTCCCATTCATCAAGGCAGGTAAGGAACACGGTTGCCCAGGTTGCGCACAGCTCGATGAACTCAGCCACTTCCTCACGAAGCGTAGCCAGTGGATCATCGGTGGTGACGGTGCATCTTATGACATCGGTTACGGCGGTCTTGACCACGTACTCGCTTCTGGCGAAGATGTAAACATCCTCGTACTCGACACCGAAGTTTACTCCAACACCGGCGGTCAGTCTTCTAAGTCTACTCCTATCGGCGCTATCGCACAGTTCGCAGCAGCTGGTAAGCGCATCACGAAGAAAGACCTCGGCTTGATGCAGGCAACTTATGGCTACATCTATGTAGCTCAAGTGGCAATGGGTGCCGACCAGGCACAGTGCCTCAAAGCCTTCCGCGAAGCAGAAGCCTACCCCGGACCATCACTCATCATTGCTTACTCACCGTGTATCAACCACGGCTTGAAGGTGAAAGGCGGTATGGGTCGCAGTCAGGCCGAAGAAGCTCGTGCCGTTGAATGTGGCTACTGGCATCTCTGGCGCTTCAACCCCGAATTGGCTAAAGAAGGCAAGAATCCGTTCACGCTCGATTCTAAACAGCCTAACTGGGACAAGTTCCAAGAGTTCCTCGACAACGAGGTTCGCTTCTTGTCACTGCGCAAAGCTCTCCCCGCACAGGCCGATGAGCTTTATGCCGAAACAAAGAAGGCCGCTCAGCGTCGCTACGCTGCCTATGTCCGCAAGACTCAAGAGGACTGGAGCAACGAAATCTAATTGATACTTATTCATCCCTTTTTATAAAAAGGCGCACCCCTTTATGGGCTGCGCCTTTTTCTTTTTTACATATTTTGTTTCTTGAAAAATATCTTTATTTTTGCGTTTATAAAAGTTCTAGACTTATACCTCTAAGTTAATCTTCTTACTACAATGAAAATACCCAATACTATCTCACACATCCGCGTACTCAACGACTCGTTTGAATTCCAAAGCAACGAAGAGCACCAACAAGGTGTTGCTAAAATGGCTGCTAAGTTTGCTGATACTTTTGGCATGAAGGAATACGGAGAACTCCTTGGACTCTTACACGACAAGGGGAAAGAACAAGAAAGCTTTCAACAACACATCAAGAAAGAAAGTGGCTTTCAACCCAACATCAAAGTAAGCGGTAATTACCATCATGCCTATGTGGGAGCACTCCTGCTAAAGAAACATTTCCCACAACTTACGCTACTCCTCACAAACTGCATCGCAGGGCATCATCGCGGTTTATATGACGCTGGCGATGAGAAAGAATTGCTCAAGAACCAGATTCCGCAGGATGTCACGGATGAGGTTCCACAAATAAATATAGAGCGGCTCAAAATGGAGCTAGAAGCTGCAGATTTACACCACCTCGAGCGAATGTTGTTCAGTTGCCTTGTTGATGCGGATTATTTGGACACAGAAAACTTTATGCAGCCTGATCAAACACGCTTGAGAGGCACAAAAGCATCCATGTCAGAACTACTCCAGAAATTACAGCTATGGCTCGATACTCTAAAAGAAAAATCAGAAGATACTCCCGTCAATCACATCCGCAATTATGTGCAAGAACAATGCGTTAGTGCCAGCAATGCGGAAGCAGGAGTTTTCAGTTTGACCGTCCCCACAGGTGGAGGAAAAACACTATCTTCTGTACTCTGGGCTCTGCATCATGCTGTCCGTAATAACCTGCAACGAATCATTATCGCTATACCTTACACAAGTATTATTGTTCAAACAGCGCACGTCCTAAAAAACATTTTTGGAGAAGAAAATGTTTTGGAACACCATTCTAATATCGACTTTAGCAACAACAAAGATTCAGAACTAACAAGCCGCTTACTGCTGGCAACAGAGAATTGGGACTACCCCATCATCGTTACAACCAACGTACAACTCTTTGAATCGCTATTTAGTAACAGGCCGTCTGCGTGCAGAAAACTACACAACATCACCAAGAGCGTACTGATACTGGACGAGGTACAAACTTTACCCATCGATTTTCTCCGCCCTATCGTTGACTCTCTCAAGACGCTCAACCGATTGTTTGGCACATCCATTCTTTTTACTACCGCTAGTCAACCCGTTTTAACAGGAGAGCTCGAAGGAGAAAATGCGCTCATCAAAATCAAAGGATTCTCTCATATCCAAGAAATAGTCCCTTCGGATGCTAAACTTTATGACAAGCTGCGCAGAGTAGATCTCAAAATTGACGATTCCGCAAAAGATTACGAGGAGATTGCAACGCAAATCACCCAACACAAACGAGTGCTCTGCATCGTTAATACGCGCAAAGATGCAAAAGAGATATTTGAACGCCTACCTAAAGAAGGTATTACGCTGCACCTTTCACGCATGATGTGCCCTCAGCACATCCGAGAAACAATTGAGCAGATAAAAGACGCTCTAAAAAATGAAGAAAACGAAATTATTCGTGTCGTTGCAACTCAGCTGATAGAAGCTGGCGTTGATATAGACTTCCCCATCGTTTTCCGCCAACAAGCTGGACTCGACTCTATCCTCCAAGCGGCTGGCCGCTGCAATCGAGAAGGAAAACTCAAACGTGGAATTACACATGTATTCAGTCTACAAAAAATCAGTAACTTACCGCGAGGTTTTATTTCTAGAACCAATAGTGCCCGTATGGCTTTGGCGAAAGACTCTGACTGGTTTTCTCCTGAAACTATGCAACAATACTTTCGCCAACTCTACTCCCGCACACAAACTTTTGATAGTAAAGATATAAAAAGCCTGCTCTACAACTCCTATATGCAGTTTGAAACAGCAGCAAAGGCTTTCCGACTTATTGAGGACAGTACCATTCCCATCATCATAAATTGGAAAGACAGTCTCAGCCTTATTGACGATGCTGAGAGATTCACGCCAAGCTATTCACTCATGAAACAACTGGCACAATACACCGTCAGCGTTCGCCAACAAGATTTCAATAAACTGAAAGAAGCTGGAGCTATAGAAGAACTTTTCCAAAACATTTTTGTTGTTAGAGATAAACTGTTCTATGACGAAAAAGTAGGCCTTATCACCACAAACCACTGGATTGAAGAAATACTAATAAAATAAATAATATGGAATATCACGACAAAGAATTTTGTCTGGAAGTATGGGGACCACTTGCCTGCTTCACGCGCCCAGAACTGAAAGTAGAGCGCGTTAGCTACGATGTAATTACGCCCTCTGCTGCCAGAGCTATTTTCGAAGCTATCTTTTGGAAGCCTGCCATCCGTTGGCAAATCACTCGAATAGAAGTGCTCAACCCTATCAAATGGATCAACATTCGACGCAACGAAGTGGGGGCTGTCGCTTCTGCAAAGAAGAATGCTTCCCCTATCTTCATTGAAGAGAAGAGACAACAAAAAAACTCGCTGATGCTGAGAGATGTTCGATACCGACTCTATGCCAAGTTAGTTTTTATTCCCAAACAGAATAGAAAATATCTGGACACACGCAATCCCGAAATAGATAGAGAAGAAGCAGAACTTCTCCACAAAGATGAGAACCCTGGAAAATACAACGCCATGTTTGAAAGACGTGCAAGTAAGGGACAATGTTTTAACCAGCCGTATCTCGGCACTCGAGAGTGTGCAGCTTCCTTCCGCCTCGTCCTCCCGGAGTCGGAACAACTCACACCCCCTATTAATGAAACGAGAGACTTAGGACTGATGCTCTATGATATGGATTTCGAAAATAATCCAGAACATCCCGATGCTATGTTTTATCGTGCTCGCATGGGAAATGGCGTAATAAATGTTCCACTAAAAGATAGTGAGGAGGTACTAAAATGATTCTAAAAGCTTTATACGACTATTACCAACGAAAATCGGAAGAACTACCTGCTTTCGGCTGCGAACTAAAAGAGATAGGCTTTATTCTTGTTATCGACAAGGATGGCAATTTTCTACGCTTTGAAGACAGACGCATTGATAAAAAGAACGCATCGAGTTTTTTGGTAAAAAAACATGTTGGAAGAAGTAGTGCCCCAATTGCCAACCTTTTATATGACAATTGCTCCTATGTCCTCGGATATTCAACAGAAGGAGATATCGACTCAAATGCAAAATATTTAAGTGTCTTCAAAGCTAAAGTAGAAGAACTCTACACAAAGCTTCCTAATAATAGCGCAGTTTCTGCAATATGGAAGTTCTATCAAAAGAATCCTGCAGAAAATCTATTGAAAGTGCAAGCTGATCCATTATGGCCTGAAATAGAGAAAAATCTCAACAAGAAATATTCAACCTTTTCTTTTTTGTTAGAAGGAGAAACAACTATTGTGGCTGCTCAAAAAGACGTGATAAACGCTGATGAAGAAAAGGAGGGAAATGAAAAAGAACAGCTATGCCTAATTACAGGAAATCAAGGGAAGGCTGTAGATGTAACAACTGCAACTATGATTGCAGGTAGTCAAGCTACGGCTAAATTAGTTGCCTTTCAAGTAAACTCCGGCTATGACTCTTACGGGAAACAAAAAGGATTCAATGCTCCTATTTCTCAAAAGGCTGAATTTGCTTATACTACAGCATTAAACCACATACTATCAGCTAATTCTCGCAATAAATTCCTTGTTGGTAATCGCACTTACCTGTTTTGGGGTTCCTCAAATAGCAATGGTAATCAAGAAACAGAAAGCAGCATTTTTGCAATGTTTGGCTTTAATGATTCAGAGGAAGAAGATCCCAACGCACGCATTTACCAAATTCGAAAAGTATTCGAAGGAATCTATTCAGGAAGTATTAAGACCGATTTGGACGACCGTTTTTATATTGCTGGACTGGCTCCTAATGCTGCACGCATAGCGATCGTTTATTGGGCAGAACTTCCGCTAAAAGAATTCGCTCATACCATTCTTCGACATTTTGAAGACATGGACATCGTTGATACACGAAAAGAGAAAAAGCCATACATGGGATTAAAATCTATACTGGCTACAGTAACCTTGGGAGGCAAATCGTCTGAAGCTACTCCTAACCTCCCAGATGCAGTAATCAAAAGTATCTTCCAAGGCCTCCCTTATCCTGATACTCTTTACCATAGCTGTCTTCGCAGAATTCGGGCAGAACAGTCTGTAAGCATCACACGAGCTGCAATCCTCAAGGCATACTTAAACAGAAAAAACACAAATCAAAAACCTATACAAATTATGTTAGACAAAGAGAACACCAACCAAGGCTACTTATGCGGCCGCTTGTTTGCAGTCATTGACAAACTACAAAATGATGCAAACCACATCCACTCCATCCGAGAGCGCTACATGAATGCTGCAAGCTCCACCCCCGCAACGGTTTTTGCAACCATTCTTAACCTATCGGCTATTCATGCAAACAACTTAAACAATGAAGGAAGTCGTATTTTCTATGACAAACTCAAGCAAGAAATCATCTCTAAGATAAACGCTGATGGTTTCCCCTCCCATCTCGACTTACAAGACCAAGGACGCTTCTTTGTGGGCTACTACCAACAGATGCAGTCCTTCTTCTTAACAGAAACAAAACAAACTGAAGAATAAATCTAAAACAACTATATAATTATGTCAGAATTAAAAAACAGAATTGATTTCGTTTACATCTTTGATGTACAAGACGGCAACCCTAATGGTGACCCTGATGCAGGCAACTTACCTCGAGTAGATGCCGAAACAAGTTGCGGAATTGTCACAGACGTTTGTCTGAAACGAAAGGTGCGCAACTATGTTCAACTATCAAAGAACTGCACGCAAGGATATGATATTTTCATTAAAGAGAAAGCTGTTCTCAACACACTGATTGATGCTTCCCATGAAGATGAAACAGTTAAAACAGCTGATGCGAAAAGCAAGACAGCAGCAGCTCGGGACGTGATGTGCAGCAAATACTACGACATTCGCACTTTTGGAGCCGTAATGTCTACAGGAAAAAATGCCGGACAAGTTCGTGGCCCTATCCAATTCACTTTTGCACGTTCCGTAGATCCCATTGTTCCAGCAGAACACTCTATTACGAGAATGGCTGTTGCTACAGAGAAAGAAGCTGAAAAGCAAAATGGCGATAACCGCACCATGGGGCGCAAAGCCACAATTCCCTATGGTCTCTATGTTTGTCATGGTTTCGTATCGGCCAGTTTGGCAAAACAAACAGGCTTCTCGGAAGAAGACTTCACTCTCTTTATTGACGCGCTCAAAGGAATGTTCGATTGCGACCGCTCTGCAGCACGTGGTTTGATGAGCGCGCAGAAACTCATTCTCTTCCGCCACGATTCCATGTTAGGAAATGCTCCTGCTAACAAACTCTTCGATTTGGTCAAAGTGGAAAGAACCACGGACAATGTTCCCCGCTCCTTCTCTGACTATCAAGTAACGATAGACAAAGCAAAGCTCCCTGCAGGAGTTAGCGTTGAAGAAGTCATCTAAATATATGTATGCAGAAGATGATATGCTCATGTTGTCGGGGATACAGCACTTTAAGTTCTGTCCCCGACAATGGGCTTTAATCCATTTAGAACAACAATGGGAGGACAATCGTCTGACAACAGAAGGTAGCCTGATGCACCGAAATGTGGACGATCCGTTCTATCGGCAGAAATGCGGAGATAACATTTGCTTACGCTCTGTTCATATCGCCTCCAAAGAACTGGGACTATACGGAATAGCAGATGTAATCGAACTTCATCCTACATCCAATGAAACTAACAGCATACAACATCCCAAATATCCTGGACTGTGGACGCCGTATCCTATCGAATATAAACACGGCAAACCCAAAAGAGACGAAACTGATGAGGTACAGCTAACAGCACAAGTGATGTGTCTGGAAGAAATGTACCAGATTCAGCTACATAAAGCGTACTTCTTCTATGGAGCTATCAAACATCGACAGGAAATCGAAATAACAGAGCATTTACGAACCATCGTAAGAGAGATAGCAGAAAAGATGCATCACATATTCAATAAGGAACTACTCCCCGCTATCAATCTTCAACACCATTGTCAGAATTGCTCGCTCAAAAATAATTGTATGCCAAGTTCTACTAAAGCTACAAAAGTTGCAACCTATCTCAATAAATATCTCTATGAGAAAACTCCTTAACACACTCTATATCACTACGCCAGAGGCCTACCTCAGCAAAGACAGCGAGAATGTTGTAGTATCTGTCAAGCAAGAAGAAGTTTTCAGAATTCCCATTATCAATATAGAGAGCATCGTCACTTTCGGCTATATGGGAGCTAGTCCTGGACTCATGAATCTCTGTGCTGAAAAAGGAGTCTCACTCACATTTCTTTCTCCAATAGGTCGCTTTATCGGACATTTTCAAGGCCCTACACGGGGGAATGTCCTGCTCCGAAAAGCACAATATCAAAATGCAGACGACGAAGAATGGTCGCTACAAATCTCCCGATTGCTCATCGCTGCCAAAATACGAAACTATCGCAACATTGTGCAACGCTGCATACGTGACTATGGCTCATTTCCAGAGATAGAACAAATTTCAAAGACTCTCAACTTCAGGAAAAATGAAGCTCTACAAGCTGATAACAAAGACACACTAAGAGGCATAGAAGGCATTGCAGCAAACGAATACTTCTCCATCTTCCCCAATCTAATCACACAACAAAATACAGATTTCCCTTTTAACGGCCGAAATAGACGCCCTCCAAAAGATCCAGTTAACACCTTACTTTCTTTTGCATACACTCTTATCGCCAACGACATAAAAGCAGCTTTAGAAAGCGTAGGTCTTGACCCTTACGTCGGTTTCTTCCATGCGCTACGCCCTGGACGAGCAGCCTTAGCATTAGACTTAATGGAAGAACTCAGAGCCTATCTTGGTGATCGCTTCGTCCTATCTCTCATCAATCGCAAACAAATCACTCGGGCCGACTTCCTTCAACAAGGTGAGAATGGAATCCTACTTACCGACAAAGGACGCAAAGTGTTTCTTACAGCATGGCAAAGTCGAAAACGAGAAACCATCATACATCCGTATTTGAATGAAAAAATAGAAATCGGTTTAATTCCCCATGCCCAAGCTATGCTCCTTGCACGATACATACGCCACGACATCGATAACTACCCCGTTTTCTTAATTCCCTAACACCATGAAACTTCTCATAACCTACGATGTTGAAACAATCACAAAAGAAGGACAGAAAAGACTCCGCCTTGTAGCAAAAGCTTGCAAAGACCACGGGCAACGCGTTCAAAATTCAGTTTTCGAATGTGACGTTGATGAATCCCAATTTGTACTTCTCAAACATAAACTCGAAAATATAATAGACAAGGAATCTGATAGCATCCGAATCTATCATCTAAAAAATAATTCACAACAAAGCACAATAATTATAGGTAAAATTACGTCTTATAACGTAGAAAGTCTCTTGATGATCTAAAATGCGAACCTTATGCTCCACATAAATCATCGCAGTTTCGCAGTCTCAGATTATCAACTACTTAACTTAAAGGAAAAGTCAGAAAGTTTATTCAAAGGAAATCCACACCAATACGTTCGCAAAACGTACCACATATTACCCTGACTTTCAGCCCTTTCCTTTTTATACAGTCGCACCCCGCCCGGGGTGCGTGGATTGAAACCTAATAGATTGTAAATGGTTCATGACATATAAAGTCGCACCCCGCCCGGGGTGCGTGGATTGAAACAGACCGTCCGCCTACCTTGTACAGTCTTTTAGGTCGCACCCCGCCCGGGGTGCGTGGATTGAAACAGAAATTTTTGCTGTTTTCAAACGAGATTCAAAAAGTCGCACCCCGCCCGGGGTGCGTGGATTGAAACCCGAAAAATCGGGTACTTCTAAATGACTATCAGGTCGCACCCCGCCCGGGGTGCGTGGATTGAAACTACGATAATAGTCGTTATAAATCTTTTGATAGGCGTCGCACCCCGCCCGGGGTGCGTGGATTGAAACTGTTTCCAAAAATCGAGGATATAAAACCAATCAAGTCGCACCCCGCCCGGGGTGCGTGGATTGAAACTGATTTATTAACTAAAACAAAAATATCTAATGTGTCGCACCCCGCCCGGGGTGCGTGGATTGAAACAAAAAGAGTGGCGCGACAATGAGCGACTTTACAAGTCGCACCCCGCCCGGGGTGCGTGGATTGAAACGCGAATATCGACATAGGCAGCAGAGTTGAGAGGAGGTCGCACCCCGCCCGGGGTGCGTGGATTGAAACTAATCGGTGGTGGAAGAGTTCAGGCTGCCCAGGAGTCGCACCCCGCCCGGGGTGCGTGGATTGAAACAATGGGTTTGTTGTCCCGGAAGATGGATCAATTGTGTCGCACCCCGCCCGGGGTGCGTGGATTGAAACCCGCTTTGCTCACAGCTTATCCCTCGGATTTAGTCGCACCCCGCCCGGGGTGCGTGGATTGAAACTGGAACTATCAGCAAATGGCCAACTTTTAGCGATGTCGCACCCCGCCCGGGGTGCGTGGATTGAAACTCTGGAGGTGCAGCCTAATGATCATGTTAAATTAGGTCGCACCCCGCCCGGGGTGCGTGGATTGAAACCTCCCTTAAATGGACGAACTGCACCATCTTTCAGGGTCGCACCCCGCCCGGGGTGCGTGGATTGAAACTAGACGACGAGGAGAAAGGAACATCGGTAACATGGTCGCACCCCGCCCGGGGTGCGTGGATTGAAACTGAAAGTTTTGAACGAGTAGAGGAGCAGTCCAAAGTCGCACCCCGCCCGGGGTGCGTGGATTGAAACCGTGGAACCACGACATATCCCACAGGTCATCGTCGTCGCACCCCGCCCGGGGTGCGTGGATTGAAACATCTAACTGATTTTGATAACCAAACATATTAGACAGTCGCACCCCGCCCGGGGTGCGTGGATTGAAACACGACTCTTGTTTACTTGTTCTACCAAGATATGTCGCACCCCGCCCGGGGTGCGTGGATTGAAACGTCTGTTAGTTTCCAGGTATCCTCAAATGATGTGCGTCGCACCCCGCCCGGGGTGCGTGGATTGAAACTTCGATGTTGTTTGCTAGTCACATGGCTGATCGTCGTCGCACCCCGCCCGGGGTGCGTGGATTGAAACAATTGCTCAATGACAACTGCAAACAGAATCAAGGGTCGCACCCCACCCGGGGTACGTGGATTGAAACGTCGACGGGGAAGGATCTTGTCAGTGTCCAATATGTCGCACCCCACCCGGGGTACGTGGATTGAAACCACGACGGGTCGATGTAGAGGACAAATTCGGAGGTCGCACCCCGCCCGGGGTGCGTGGATTGAAACGGAGGTTGAACAGACACTACAGAGCCAGGAAAAGGGCTCATCCCGCGACAAAGATATTCTCCTATTCGATTTAATGGAGCTCTTCATTATCGGTATTAATAAGCACATTTTTCCCTTTTTCTCTTTATTAACCCCAATTCGGTTTAAGAAGCGCTCTTTCATGAGTTTCTTAAACCGAATTGGGGTTGTTAAGAAGTTTACAATAAAGTTTAAGCTAAGTTACCTTGACAACAACGCCGATCAAAGGAGAAGGAATTTTGTGTATGTGAGCAATAAGTTCAAGTTTATCATTCTCCTCAACTATGAGATGAAACTCAAGAATGGGAAAACAAAGGTCCTAAACTTCATCACGACACAAAAATTGAACAAGAATAAGAGGTTTGAAGGGAGCAGGTTTGACAGAATATAAAACTCAGCATGGCGGGGCTATCGACACCCTCATAAGGCTAAGCCTCCTCCGTTCCAAGCTATCACGTCTCTACCATGCTGAACTTTACATTGCAAATGTAAAGAGAATATTCGATAAAAGTAAATTATAGCCGTTGGACGTTATGGCAAAACCAAACTACATTTACGATAATGATACTTTCTATCAGATGGTACAAGATAGTGCAGACAGACATTACCATCCTTGCAGTTTTTTGTTTTATTTCGTATGTTTGCAATAGTTATCTAAAAGAAATAAAAAAACTCCCACGTTAAACCGCGGGAGCAAGAAATCTTCGGCTTATAGCCTTGTTGTGAAAAGTCTTTCACATCGTATCTGCCGCAAAGATACAGAATAATTTAAAATACAAACATAAAAACCTAAAAAATGGAACAAAAAACACTCGGACTTGATCTTGGTACCAACTCTATAGGCATTTCTCTACGCAATCCCGCTCTTGGAGAGAATCTCAAAGAGCAACTAGAATATTTCTCTTCAGACATCTTTGAAGCAGGTGTAGGAACGGACAAAAGCGGAGAATTCTCCTACGCAGCACAGCGCACGACATTTAGAAGTGCTCGCCGCCTCAAACTACATCGCCACCGACGCCTGCAGGCCACGTTGCGCCTATTGATGGACCACAAGCTGTGTCCGCTTTCAGAAGATTCCTATAAACAATGGAGCGTTTATGATAAAACACAAAATCTGAAACGTGAATATCCTATTGGAGATGAAGGCTTCAATCGCTGGATAAAACTTGACTTCAATGCAGATGGTAAACCCGACTACACCAGTCCGTACCAATTGCGCTGCGAATTGGCTACCACGCAACTCGACTTCTCCTCTCCCGAAAACAAATTCAAACTCGGGCGCGCACTCTATCATATTGCTCAACGGAGAGGTTTCAAGAGCAGCAAGGGGGAGACGATTGCTGAACAGGAGAAAAACGAGAAGTTCAGCGCTAATAGCGACGATCTCGAACAAGAAATGAAGAAATCGGAGATGAAGCGCTCAAAAGGTCTTCGAGAACTACTTGAAACACAAGGTTTGAAGACTATCGGCCAAGCATTTGCCTACTTAGAATCGCAAGGTACGCGCATCCGCAACAATGAAGATATCCAAGCAACGCGCGATCTCTACGAAAAAGAGATTACATACATTTTTAACTTCCAGAAAGAACTCAGCATAGAGAGCGAACTCTACAAACGACTTGTCAGCACAAAGAAGGGCGAAGGTACCATATTCTATAAGAACCCCTTGCGTTCTCAAAAGGGACTCGTTGGAAAATGTACTCTCGAGCCGAAGAAGGGACGTTGCCCCATCGGCCATCCCGAATTTGAGAAGTTCCGCGCGTGGGCGTTTATCAACAACATACGCTATCGCCGCACTATTGATAGCGAATGGCAAGAGCCCACAATAGAAATGAAAGAAAGACTCTATCGCGATGTCTTCACCGCCCGCGTCAAAGCAGATTTCCTCTTCTCTGAAATTCGTAAGTGGCTTGAAAAAGAACTTGAAGTCCAACTCCATTGGGACAACAATAAGAGCCTCCGCACCATCAACTATGCAGACAAACAGAATGTTGCAGGATGCCCCGTCACCGCTCGCCTCGTCAAACTCTTAGGTACCGATTGGGAAAGATTCCAACAAGAAGGGAGGAAAGAACACAAGACACACAGCAAACAACATCCCACAAAACACACGGTTCGCTACAGTGCCTTAGATATTTGGCACGTCTGTTTCCAAGCAGATGAGTTGGAAGATGTGCAAAGTTTTGCCAAAGATTCGCTCCAATGGGACGACGAGAAGTGCAAACTATTGCTACGCGTATGGACGAGTATTCCGCAAGGCTATGCCATGCTAAGTCTCAAAGCCATCCGCAACATCAATCGTATGCTGTGCCGCGGACTAAAATATAGTGATGCTGTAATGCTCGCGAAAGTGCCTGAGATTGCTGGCATGAACGAGAACGAGATTGACACACTCATCGAAACTTTCAGCAAAGACCTCAAAACAGAAGTTGATCGCACGAAAGACATTTATATCATCACAAACTCGCTCATCGCTGATTATAAATCACTCTCCTTCGAAGATCGATTTGCAGAACACGATACAAGCTATTGCTTGCAGGAGAGTGATAAAGAAGACATCGTTCAACATATCATCAAACATTTTGGAGAAGTCACTTGGGGGCTCATGGACGCTGAAGAGCAGGAAACGCTGATGAACGAAGTGGAACAGCTCTATCAAAACTTTTTCAGCAAAACGAAGCGTAATTTCTATGATATTCCAACCTATGCTAGTACGCTCCGCGCGTTCCTTTGTGAAAAGTTCCCTCATGTTGACGAACAGGCATGGGCAAAGCTCTATCATCCCTCGCAGATTGCATCCTATCATCCAGAACGCGATAAGAACTGTCCCGATTCATGGCGTTTAGGTACACCAAACATTGGAGCCATTCGCAATCCTATTGCTCTACGCACACTCAACATACTGCGCCGAAAAATCAACGCGTTGTTAGATGCCAATATGATTGATCCCCTGGAGACTCGCGTTGTGGTAGAGACAACACGAACTCTCAACGACGCCAATATGCGCTGGGCCATCAATCGCTTCCAAAAAGAGCGCGAAGAACAAAATAAAACCATTCGTAGTATTCTTGAAAAAGAATACACAACACGCGCTATCAGTGAGACAGACATCGACACCGCTCGCTACATTCTTGAACAACGCGAAGAGCATATCTATCGGACAGAAAAAACAGGAGAACTTCAGCATGGATTCAGCTTCAACATTGATGCAAAGCGTTATAAGCTCTGGTTGGAGCAAGGCGGAATCTGTTTCTATACAGGAAAAGTTATCAACCTCACTAACCTCTTCGATGATAACGCCTTTGATATCGAACACACCCTGCCACGCAGCAAATCGTTCGACAACTCAGACGCCAACCTCACCATTTGCGACGCACATTATAATAGGTACATCAAGAAGAACATACTCCCCGCGCATCTGCCTAACTTCGAGCATGACCAGACCATCAATGGCACACTCTACACCGCCATTAAGCCACGTTTGGAAATGTGGAGAAAGCGTGTTGAACGACTCAAAGTTAATGTAGATTTTTGGAAGAACCGTACACGCCGTGCACAAGACAAAGACACACGCGACTATTGTATCCGCCAACGCCACCTCTGGCAAATGGAGCTGAACTATTGGCACGAAAAACTATCCCATTTCGAGATGGAAGAAATCAAAGAAGGTTTCCGCAATAGTCAGTTAGTGGACACAGGCATCATCACACGCCATGCAGCACTTTTCCTCAAGAGCCTCTTCAAAAATGTGGAGGTACAGAAAGGAAGTGTCACAGCTGATTTCCGAAAAATTCTGGGAATCCAGAGCGTTGATGAAGCAAAGAATCGCGACAAACACTCCCACCATGCTATTGATGCCACCATCCTAACAACTATACCTATTGCTGCTAAACGCGATCATATGTTAGAAATCTTTCTTAGAATTAAAGAACTCAAGAAGATTCTTTGTTTCTCTAAGGACACAAATAAACAGCAAGAGATTATAAGTCTCAACCAAAAATTACAATATGAAATAAATAGTTGTCATTTAGGTAATGACATCGCATCTCTTCCATCGTACATTGAAAACAATATTATCATTCGACATCTTCGCAAAGAACAGACACAACAAAACAGCCGTCGCACTATTCGTATCAGAGGAAAGAAAATTTATGTAACCGATCATCATGGAAACAAACATAAAAAGTGGAGTTCTGGTGACTCTATAAGAGGAGAACTTTCAGGTCAATCATTCTATGGTGCTATTACTCAATGGAAAGAAAAGACAAATCGTAACGAAACAACTAATCACAAGGAACAGAACATAATTGATCCAACCATCTATTATGTCATCCGAAAACCATTAGTTTTCAAAAACAATACCAGTGCTCCAGGCTTCTCTAGTTGGGAAGATCTTGAAAAACAGATTGTGAACAAAGCACTCATACCAATGATGAAAAGTCAGTTTTGCGAAGGAACTTCCTTTAAAGAAGCATGTGGACAGCCTATATATATGCTTAACAGAAAGGGAGAAAAAATAAATGTATTACGTCATATTAGATGCTACGTTCGCATTAAAAATCCTATTGCAGTAAAGAAGCACACCTTTCTATCAAGTAAGCCATATAAACAAAATGTTTATGCTGGTGTTGGAGGTTTATATGCAGCAGCAGAATACACAAATGGGAATAAAAGACAATTCGTCATATATTCTTTGAAAGATATTGCGCAAAACAAGAAAAAGAACAATGAAATAATTCCTAGCAAAATTCTTAATGGGACGAAAACACTAACACTTCAGCGGCTCTTACACGCTAAAGACTCAATTTTAATATATGAGGAATCTCCTGAAGAATTAAAGAAACTTTCAATGACAGAACTTTCAAAACGGCTGTATGTAATTAAAGGTTTTGAAGCTGCAAAAACACGTATTAAAGCAGTTAATCATCTTTACAATATAGACGAAATAGGAGAAACTATAACTGACTATCAAAATTTGCCTATCACAATCAGATTAAGTCTTAATAAACTCAAGTTCCTTCTTCATGGTTATGATTTTAAATTTACAACAAGTGGTTTAGAATTCTTAGATAAATGATCAAGAAAACGCTCTACTTTGGAAATCCTGCTTACCTCAACCTCCGCGACAGACAGCTTGTTCTCCGCCTGCCCGAGGTTGAGCAGGCTTCCAATCTCTCTGCCACCTTCAAGCAAAAAGCGGAAAGGACCATCCCGATTGAAGACATCGGCATCGTCGTATTAGATCATCAGCGCATCACCATCACACAAGGCCTATTGGCAAAACTTCTCGACAATGAATGCGCCGTCATCACCTGCGACGAACGGCGTATGCCTACAGGACTGCTTCTTCCTCTCACTGGCAACACACTACAAAGCGAACGCTTCCGCCAGCAAATTGAATCATCTCTCCCGCTCCGCAAACAATTATGGCAACAAACCATCCAGCAGAAAATCCTAAACCAAGCCGCTGTCCTGCAACGCTGTAGTCACTACGAAACACGATGTATGAGAGTTTGGAGCGAAGAAGTAAAGAGCGGCGACACGTCCAACTTAGAAGCCCGTGCTGCTGTCTACTATTGGCAACACTTCTTCCCCACTCATCCTCTTTTCGTTCGCGACAGAGAAGCAACAGATCCTAACCAACTTTTCAATTACGGCTACGCCATCCTGCGCGCAGTCATAGCCCGCGCTCTCGTAGTAAGTGGACTTCTCCCCACTCTCGGCCTTCACCACCACAACCGGTATAATGCCTACTGCTTGGCCGATGATATCATGGAACCTTACCGCCCCTTTGTCGATGAATTGGTATTTCAGTTAGTAGCTCAATACGATTTCTGGGCAGAAAACGCAATACTAACAACAGAACTCAAACGAGAGTTGCTCTCTATCCCAACGCTGGATGTCATCATCGGAGGTAAACGCAGCCCACTGATGGTGGCTGCTGGCATCACGACAGCCTCACTCGCCAAATGCTTTGCAGGAGAGCAACGCAAACTGATCTTTCCACAATTCGCATGAAACGCTTTAGTGAATATCGCATTATGTGGGTATTAGTATTCTTCGATCTCCCTACGCTGACAAAAGAAGAAAAGAAAGCATACACCGAATTCCGCAAAAATCTCCAGCGGGATGGCTTCATAATGTTCCAATTATCCATCTATGCCCGCCACTGCTCCAGCATTGAGAATGCAAAAGTTCACATCAAACGTGTCAAATCTTTCCTCCCCGAATCTGGAAATGTTGGCATTATGAGTATCACAGACAAACAGTTTGGAGCTATCGAAATTTTCCAAGGAGCACGCTACAAAGCTCCAAACGCTCCAGGACAGCAACTCGAATTATTCTAACAAAAAAGGTCTCACCCAAGTGGTGAGACCTTTTTTGCATCATTTTTCTTTTTCTGCAACTAACACTTATTTGATTATAAATCAAACTCTTGCAAGCATCCAGTTGTGAACGATAATGCAAAGATACGATTCTGAAAGCAATTCACAACAATCACTGTAAGCGGGTTTTCTCTTACACCGTTGTGAACGATAATGCAAAGATACGATTCTGAAAGCAATTCACAACGTTTATGTCCCTATTACTCGGTCTTAAGTGTTGTGAACGATAATGCAAAGATACGATTCTGAAAGCAATTCACAACTGTCAAAGCCTTTGTATGTCTTTATCTTTTGTTGTGAACGATAATGCAAAGATACGATTCTGAAAGCAATTCACAACGGCTTGATGTAGATAAAATTTTGTCTACTTGTTGTGAACGATAATGCAAAGATACGATTCTGAAAGCAATTCACAACTGACGACCCAGAGAGGATTTGGTTTTCTGAGTTGTGAACGATAATGCAAAGATACGATTCTGAAAGCAATTCACAACAATAAGGCGCAGTTGTCTCAGTACGTTTGTGTTGTGAACGATAATGCAAAGATACGATTCTGAAAGCAATTCACAACACTATTTATACATCTCAGCCAAAACTTGAGGTTGTGAACGATAATGCAAAGATACGATTCTGAAAGCAATTCACAACACTGCTGCACTATCTTGGAGGTCTCGCCAAGTTGTGAACGATAATGCAAAGATACGATTCTGAAAGCAATTCACAACAATACATGGGATTTAATCAGCAAAGTCATGGTTGTGAACGATAATGCAAAGATACGATTCTGAAAGCAATTCACAACTACATAGCCGCTTTTATTACCAACAGTCATGTTGTGAACGATAATGCAAAGATACGATTCTGAAAGCAATTCACAACTTAGATTCATCTAAGAGTTTTTATTTAAAAGTTGTGAACGATAATGCAAAGATACGATTCTGAAAGCAATTCACAACACTATAACACCAATAATACTCATTCGAAAAGTTGTGAACGATAATGCAAAGATACGATTCTGAAAGCAATTCACAACCCGAGGAGAAGCGAGTGGAGAAAATTAGGGTTGTGAACGATAATGCAAAGATACGATTCTGAAAGCAATTCACAACAAAGCAGGACATTTGTATGTTAATTCTGTGTTGTGAACGATAATGCAAAGATACGATTCTGAAAGCAATTCACAACAGTATCTCACGACAAAAGACGAGACCGATGGTTGTAAACGATAATGCAAAGATACGATTCTGAAAGCAATTCACAACGCGTATACAAGAGATACAAGCAGACAATCAAGAAAAGTTTGGTCATCGGAATGCTGAATGGAGTTTTAAAATTTTAGATTAACAATACCAAAAGATTCAAGAAGAGATTGTAAATTTGCGAAAACAAGAAAAAAAATATTGATGCTGATGCTCTTTTTAATAAAGTAGGAAAAAAGAAACTCATATAAATGAAACAAACGCTCGTACTTCAGATGTTCGTCGACTCTCTGGGAATATACTTCTTTTTAGTGATGATCAAGTTCACTCTCTTGCAGCCTTTCTTGTTAATTATGTTTATTTACAAAATGCGCGCACGAGAGCGCAAATATTGATTTTAGATAGTATTACGGATTAGCAAAATTTCGAGGTTGCGAACGATAATGCAAAGATACAATTCTGAAAGCCCCAATTTAAACCTTATGCAATAATAAACCAAAAGACATTCGATACGGAGATAAAGAACGTGCATAAAACAAAGCCGCCAAAATAATTTGCTAACCCGATTACGGTGCTACTCTCTCATTTCAACGGCTTTACGCTGTAAAGATAAAGAGAATATTCGATAAAAGTAAATTATAATCGTTGAACCTTATGGCAAAACCAAAACACGACTACGATAATGAATATTTCTACAAGCGAATAGAAGGACTTGCAATGAACGGATACACGGATGAGGAGATAGCAAACGAACTCAACTTGTCCGCTGACGTGTTTGGGGCTATGAAGAACGGAAACTACCAAGGATGGAATGATGAAGAAAACAAACGTCGTGGAAGCGAAGTTTATAGGGTCTTAGCGCATGGTCGGACAAAGATAGTAGCTTTACTTCGTGGTGCATATATCAAAGGTGCTTTTGGTGGAAAGAAGACCAAATCAAGGATAGTTAAGTTCGTCCAAGATAAGTGCGAATGCATGGGGCAGGATAAGAAATGCCCCTATTGCGGTGACACAGGGTGGGTAACGCTCACTGATAAAGCAGTGGTGCAAGAATTAGAAATATTGACAATAAAGATGCAGGACTTACCGAGCAAGACCTTGACATCATCGGCGTAGACTTCAATTTTCAGACAGAAAAAGAAAATACTATCGCTGATGAACTCGAAACACTCATGGAACCCGTCAGGGAGGAACGTCAAGTAGAAGTAGCACAAAAGCAAGCCGAGAGAGCGGAGAAAGTTGCTCACATGAAGCAAGTAAAAGAAGAAGTGAAACAAGCTGCTACAAAGGCGGCCGCCAACATGGACGCTTACCTTATGCTATCATTCGACAATTGGGACGCAAAGGCAGAGTTCTGTGAGAAGTTCGGGTTTAACCCCGATGAGAAGTTTCTCAAAGGTGAAGTATTCTCTGAAAAGATAGAAACGCTTTTAACTGAATAATGGGTGAAGACATATTGATATATAGTTTAAATGATAGCAAACGGAGATACACAAAAGACCTACAAGGATTTGCAGATAAAGTTCTTGCAGGTGGAAAAGTAAGAAAGTCCGTGTATATTTTCGGAAAGACCAATAAACCGAATTGGGGTTAGTAGTAAAAACGCAAAATGTTTTGGTAATTGATTACTTTTTTGTCATCTTTACATTGTCATTAAGGCAAGAGTTCATTTACATCATGAAACATTCAGAGTTAATTCGCGTGTTAAGAAGGGCTGGCTGCCTTTTGAAGCGACATGGTGCTTCGCATGACATTGGATAAACCCAAAAACAGGGGCGAGAACAAGCGTACCGAGGCATGGAAGTAAGGAAATCAAAGAAAAGACTGCAAAATCAATTCTTGAAGACCTTTTGAATGAGTAAAAGAGAGCCGCCATCTTTCGTGGGTGGCGGTATCTCCTTACAGAATGTGTACATGTACAATTGGACTTTTAATATATAAACAATAGAAGGTATGTGTAAGGTAGTTGCAAAAGTAGAACGAGAGACTGGAGACAGGAATTTCTCTTGTTACATGAAAGTTGGTAGTATTAATGTAGGAGTATTAGGACAAGGGAATACTGCAAAGGCGGCCATTGCCGATATGCTCCGAGGTTGGGAAGACATCAAAACGGACTTGAAAGATGATGGGGTTGGTGTTCCTTCCATAGATATTGAATACACCTTTGATATTGGTGCCTTTTTCAATTACTACGACTTTATCAACGTTGCTGGCATATCACGGGAGATAGGTATTAGTCCGGCAGTTATGCGACAATATGCCACTGGCGCAAGGAAACCGAGCCAAAAGCGAAAAACACGGATTATTGAAGGCGTTAAATCACTCGCAAAGAAAATTGAATTAACGAGTGTCTATTGATAAGAAATTGAATATTTCAAATTGTAAAATGAACTCTTTTGAGGTTCATCCCCGAATCAAATCACTACAAGCATCTTTTAGGTGGTTTCGGGATCGGTCTGTGCTAAAGTTGTCCTAATTATGGTCTTTCTCCATACGCCCGATAATGCCAAAAAGTTGGTGTCGCATGAGTTCTCTCAGTCTCCTTTGCTCCTACTCTATGAGTTTTACGAAATCTTTTGCGCCCACTTATTTTTCAAAATAAATTGTATATTTGCATGGGATTTACAGAGAATTCATTCTCTTGTACTTCCACCTGCGCCGGGGTGTTCCATGAGAAACCCGGCTTTTTTATTCTTTGTGATAGATGAGACTCATCCATGATGAATAGCACTATACCCCATTCTAAACAACTGCATCTGGTATTCATTTTCAAGGTGATCGATGTAAGCCCTCAGAAGAAGCGTTCGGCATTCGGTCCATCATGGGATCACTTTTCTTTAGAAATGAGAGTATTTTGTTCGTAACTTGTTATGTTGCAAAATATTGTTATCTTTGCAGCGTGTGAATGTCGAAGATTCGGCGCGATAACTTCAAGCTTTCCTTTCACACTTTCAAAGGTGGCTTCGGTCACCTTTTTATTTTTTCTAATTCAGCCTTTATTATTTCATTCGTTTGCCTCGCCTCTCCAGAAAAGAAATCATAGCCTTGTCTTTGTATATTACATAGCACTACTCACTTATGTATGATGCAGCGTGCAAGCTCATACGCCAGCAGCAGACAGGAAGAAGAGGAAGCAAGGGAGGAAGAATAAAACACCGACATGTAAAAATCCGCATCGTTCTCTCTGCAAAGAGAGCAATAACTTTTCAAAACACAAAAAGTTATAAAGTAAAACAGAAACTTCATGTACATCCCTACGAGGATATAAAAAAAAGAAAAGCAATGATCCGTCGCCTTCCTCGTGTGTCTCGCGATAAACACGAGACGAAGGATAACTTGATACATTGCTTTAGGGCAAAAGTAGCAATAACTTTTCAAAACACAAAAAGTTACGAATAAAATTCTCTCTTTTCTAAAGCGCTAAACAATAATGCACACAAAGATACGATTCTGAAAACAATTCACAACTGAAGGTTAACCGCACCCTCGTACTGCAAATATACGGAAAAATCTGTGTAATCTTCTTTTTTTTGCAATTTTAATTGTCTTCACCAGAAAAAAAGTGAAAAAAACATATCATTAATTTCATCGTCCATAGCCTTATTGCGTTTGAGAACAGAATAAGGCTGTCAGCTGATAGCCTTATTCTGTCAGCCGACACCCTTATTGTAGCGGAGCTGATGATAAGGAAAGCTGAAGCGAAGAGGATTCATTCTCCTCCTCTGCTTTGTTTTCGTGCCGTCACGTTGTCACGTTGTCACACTTCCATTATAACAAACTGGAAACATGCATGTTGCGCGGGTGACAACAGCGTGACAACAAAATCAAAACACAAATCGTTGCCACACGTCTAAACTCCTGTTTATCAACCCATCAGCACCTCTGTGACAACGTGACAACAAAAAGAGAACAGTTTCGCTCGTGGAGGAAAAAGCGACAATATCCCATGCAGCATTCTGTGTCCTCTCCACGCTACACACATACAGCTCTAATGTAAATATATGGGGTGCAAAAGAGAAGAAAGATGGAACGGAAAGGAGAAGGATAAAGTTTTTTACGATTTTATTGCAGATTTTGTTAACTTTACTTGGCATAATAAAATATAGTATATATATTTGCCTATCCCAACTAAAGTTAACATCTATACAACTACTTAAATCATGCAAACAACACCGATGCTTTCGGCTCCGAAAGCAATAAAAAAGGCATTCCGCGACTACGCCGTCTTCAGTGGACGCTCGCGCCGGTCGGAATTCTGGTGGTTCGCACTATTCAACACGGTTGTGACCATGGGTTTGCAGTTTGCATTTTTCACGATTTCTGTTATCACGGGACTTGTTTGGGTAAAATTCCTTGTTTATCTCTATTCTTTGGCAACACTCATTCCGTCCTTCGCCGTCGCGGTGCGCCGCCTACATGACACGGGACGGAGCGGTGGTTGGACTGTCGGGCTTTTCTTCTCGGCACTTCCAATGATACCTACTCTCCCTTTGGCCGTATGGAATGGCTATATCTGGGCAGTAGTGATTCTCTCTCTTTGCGCTCTGATCTGCTTAGCTCTCAGCATCACCATCTTGGTGTTCTGCGCCAGCGATTCGAGTACATACAGCAACAAGTATGGGCCTTCGCCCAAATATATAGACTAATATCTACAAAAGTCAATCAACATTTAATTATTTCGGAGGAGCGCTACATTGCGAAATGTGGCCTCCTCTTTTTTTCTAAGAAATGGTACATATTAGGAAGGAACTGAAAGAGAGAAAAAACTGACAAAAGAGTATGAGATACTACTTTCGTCTGTGTCAAAATAGTTGGAGACATACGCTTCTGTAGGAATCCATGTGCTCCGTATCTAAAATTCTTTAATTCCTCAAAGCTACCGTTTTTTTGGTGTATTTTTGCGTAAGACTTAACGCACAAAAAATGTTTCACAGACTTTTTCTATATCTCCCCGCCCTTCTGCTGCTGCTCGCCAGTTGCAGCAGTGGCAAAAATCAGCACAATCATTCTGATCAGCAAAACCCTGCCGATACCGTGGTGGACGATGCGCTCCGTCAGCAGCTGGTGGACTACATCAAGCAGAAGCCACAAGCCGACCATTTGGGGCTTTATGTCTACGACCTCACGGCCGATAAGCCCGTTTTTGGCTATCGCGAACAAACCCCGATGCCACCGGCTTCGTGCATGAAACTCATCAGTGGCGTGGCGGCTATGCACCTGCTCACAGACAAATACTTCTACCGCACCACGCTCTACACGAAAGGACGCATCCTCAACGGCGTATTGCAAGGCGATGTAGTGCTACAAGGCAGTCTCGACCCGCAACTCTACGCTCCCGACCTCGCTATGTTCACCAACGCCCTGAAGCGTCGCGGCATCCAGGAGGTGGAGGGCAATGTCTTCTTCGCGCCCGTCCACGATGAAGTACCCACGCCTGAGCAACATTGGGGCCCTGGCGATGTAGTGCTCCCTCAGTACGGACTCTTCTACCAACCGCGCCCCACCATCTTGCGCGCCCTCCGCAACGCACTGCAGCGCGCCGGCATCAAAGTGGACGCCGCACGAGTGGGCATAGGCACAGTGCCCCATGGAGCGCGCCGAATCTTCCGCTTCAGCCGCCAAATGGGGCTCGTCCTCGGGCGGGCATGGCACAACAGTAGTAACACTCAGAGCAACGGCATTCTCTACACCATCGGCTTAGAGTCGGCGCCCAGTGCATCCGCAAATCCCGACCGCCACGACCTGCGCCAGCGTGGCGTGGACTATATACACCGCTTTGTGCGTGAGCAGCTCGACAGCACTGGAACAAATACCATCCACGACGCCTGCGGCCTCTGTTCCGAAAACCGCGTCACAGCCGAGCTCCTCGTTAAGACCCTGCGCTACGCTTACCACCATCCCGACATCTTCCGCATGATGCGCGCCCACCTCCCTATCTCGGGCACCAACGGCTCTTTCCGCCACATGATGGAACGAAGCACAGCGCGCGGTAAGATTCAGGCCAAAACTGGCACACTCACTCGCCCCTACGGCATCTCCACACTGTCGGGATTTTGCCGCGGTCGCAACGGCCATCTCTTGGCTTTCGCCATCCTCAACAGTCAGATGTCTATCCTCGATGCCCGCCCCATTCAGCAACGACTCTGTGAAATCATGATTCAGTAGGGAGAAGGGAAACAATGGAAGAAGCAGAAGGAAAAGCCCAAAGGCTTTGCCTAAAAATCCGCCCGCTCTGCCGATAGGCTTATTTGGCGTTTTTATCACAATATCGTATTTTTGCAGTCAAACCAATCATTATGTTCGAAATAGAAAAAATAGAGAACCGCGTGGAAAAGGCGGTGCTCGTTGCGCTCATCACCAAAACGCAGGACGAACGCCAAGCTAACGAATACCTCGACGAGCTGGCTTTTCTGGCCGAAACGGCTGGCGCGGAATGCGTCAAACGCTTCACGCAGAAGCTCGATGGGCCCAATTCCGTCACTTATGTGGGCAAAGGAAAGCTCGAAGAGATGCGCAGCTGGATCGAGTCCGAACTCGAAGCGGAGCGGGATGTAGATATGGTGGTCTTCGACGACGAACTCAGCGCGAAGCAGATCCGCAACATTGAGAACGAGCTGAAAGTGCGCGTCATCGACCGAACGCAACTCATCCTCGACATCTTCGCCATGCGCGCCCAGACGGCCAACGCCAAAACGCAGGTAGAGCTGGCTCAATACAAATATATGCTGCCGCGCTTGCAACGCATGTGGACCCACCTCGAACGTCAGGGTGGCGGTTCTGGCTCGGGCGGTGGAAAAGGGTCGGTAGGACTTCGCGGTCCGGGTGAGACGCAGCTCGAGATGGACCGCCGAATCATCCTCAACCGTATGGCACTGCTCAAAAGTCGCTTGGCGGAAATCGACAAACAAAAGCGCACGCAGCGTTCCAACCGCGGCCGCATGATTCGCGTGGCTTTAGTGGGCTATACGAACGTGGGAAAATCCACGCTCCTCAACCTCATGGCCAAGACGGAGGTGTTCGCCGAGAACAAACTCTTCGCCACGCTCGACACGACGGTTCGAAAGGTGGTTATCGACAATCTGCCGTTCCTCCTCTCCGACACCGTGGGCTTCATCCGCAAGATTCCCACCGACCTCGTTGATTCATTCAAATCCACCCTTGATGAGGTGCGCGAGGCCGACCTCCTGCTCCACGTTGTCGATATTTCGCACCCCGATTTCGAGGAGCAAATCGAGGTGGTCAATCGCACGCTGGCCGACTTGGGTTGTGCGGAGAAACCTGTCATTATCGTGTTCAACAAAGTGGACGCTTACACCTGGACGGAGAAGGAGGCTGACGACCTCACGCCGGCAGGTAGCGAGAACGTGAGCCTTGTGGAACTTCAACAAACTTGGATGAATAAGATGGGCGAGAATTGTATTTTCATCTCCGCTCGAGAGCGCCTCAACATCGATGAACTCCGCGATTTGCTCTATAATCGTGTGCGTCAGCTCCACGTTCAGAAATATCCCTACAACGATTTTCTTTTCAATCAGTACGACAGCGACGGCCGTCCACTCTGATTCATTCTCTCATATCCCTAAAAGCCGAGCCAGTTTGCAGCACCTTCTCTCGTTTCCGTGCTGCCGCGGCTCGGCCTTTTCCCACCCATTATGCAAGAACAACATTCTCGAACCCAACTCCTCTTAGGTCGTCCGGCCATCGATACGCTCGAAGGTAGCAGCGTGGCGGTTTTCGGCGTAGGTGGCGTAGGCGGCTACGTTGTGGAAGTACTCGCCCGCAGCGGCGTGGGCGAACTCGCTCTTTTCGACAACGACCGCGTGTGTCTCTCCAATCTGAACCGACAAATCGTAGCCCTTCATTCCACTGTGGGGCAATATAAAGTGGATGCGGCCGAGGCGCGTATCCACGACATCAACCCGCATTGCATTGTCCATAAATATCCCACTTTTTATCTTCCCTCAAATGCCGACGACTACGATTTGAGCCAGTACGACTATGTGGTGGATTGCATCGACACGGTCACGGCAAAAATCGAACTCATCAAGCGTTGCCACCAGCTCCACGTGCCTATCATTTCAAGCATGGGAGCTGCCAACAAAATGGATGCAACGGCCTTTCGCGTGGCGGATATTACCAAGACAACAATGGACCCTCTGGCGAAAGTTATACGCAAGAAACTTCGCACTCTGCGCATACCTCATCTCAAAGTGGTATATAGCGAGGAGCAGCCGCTCCGTCCGCTCACCGAGGAGATGCCTGCCGAAGCTGTCCAAAGCGTTTCCGCTGCTGCTCAGGCTTCTGCCACCTCCTCCCCCAACCTCTCCGCCGGTGCTGATGTACCCAACGGAGCAGAGCGGCGTTCCGTTCCCGCCAGCAACGCTTTCGTACCTGCTGCTGCGGGTCTCATCGCAGGCGGCGAAGTGGTAAAAGACCTCCTCCGTTTGGCCGACACCTATCGCATCGCGCCTGCCGACATGGCCAACAGCTCTGCCGCCCAAGCTGCGGCCGAACGGGCCAAAGCCCACCGCGAACGTGTCAGCAAAATTGGCAACAAAGGAGAATAAAAAAGCTACCTGCTTCTCCGACAGGTCTGACTAATCCGACCAGTCAGACAAGTCTGACCCGTCCGACTCGTCCGACTTCTCCGACCCGTCCAATTCTTCAAAGCACCAGCTATTCATAGAAAGCCCCGAGCATTCAGCGAATGTTCGGGGCTAAAATTATGGAGTTGATAGAGATTACTTGCAACTGCCGCAAGTGGGTTTGATTTGTTTGAAGAAATCATTGCCCTTATCGTCGACAAGGATAAAGGCGGGGAAATCTTCCACGCGAATCTTCCACACGGCTTCCATACCGAGTTCGGGATATTCCACACACTCGATGCTCTTTATATTATTATAGGAGAGGATAGCTGCTGGACCGCCAATCGAACCGAGGTAGAAACCGCCGTGCTTCTTGCAGGCATCGGTCACCACTTGCGTGCGGTTGCCCTTGGCAATCATCACCATCGAACCGCCCATACTCTGGAAGAGGTCTACATAGGGGTCCATGCGGTTGGCAGTTGTCGGACCCATAGATCCGCAGGCCATACCCTTCGGCGTCTTTGCTGGACCAGCGTAGAGCACAGGGTGGTTCTTCAAATAATCAGGGATACCTTCACCGGCATCAATGCGGGCTTTGATCTTAGCGTGGGCAATGTCGCGCGCCACAATGATAGTGCCGCTCATGCTCAAGCGCGTGCTCACGGGGTACTTAGTGAGTTCCTTGAGCACTTCTTCCATCGGTTGGTCGAGGTCGATTTTCACACCGCCGCCTTCGCCTGCGTTGCGGAGTTCCTCCGGAATCCAACGCGTAGGATTATCGTCGAGTTTCTCAATCCAAATACCGTCCTTGTTGATCTTACACTTAATGTTACGGTCGGCCGAGCAACTCACGCCGATGCCTACAGGCAGACTTGCGCCGTGGCGGGGCAAACGAACCACACGAATATCGTGGGCAAAATATTTACCGCCAAACTGAGCACCAAGTCCTATCTTATAGGCCTCTTCGAGCAACTGTTTCTCCAGTTCGAGGTCGCGGAAAGCGCGGCCAGTCTCGTCGCCCGTAGTTGGGAGGTTATCGTAGTAGTGAGTAGAAGCCAGTTTCACGGTCATCAAGTTCTTCTCCGCACTCGTACCACCGATGACGATACCGATATGGTAAGGCGGGCAGGCAGCCGTACCGAGGCTCTTCATCTTTTCAATGAGGAACGGAATGAGCGTAGGCTCGTTGAGAATGGCTTTCGTTTCCTGAAAGAGATATGTCTTATTGGCCGAACCGCCACCCTTCATCACGCAGAGGAATTTATACTCGTCGCCTTCCTCAGCTTCGATGTCGATTTGTGCGGGCAGGTTGCAGCGCGTGTTCACCTCCTCAAACATAGAGAGGGGCGCATTCTGTGAGTAGCGGAGATTCTCCTCCGTATAAGTTTTATAGACACCGCGCGCGATAGCTTCAGCATCGTCGAAATCAGTCCAAACGCGCTGTCCCTTTTCTCCGTGAACGATGGCCGTACCCGTATCTTGGCAGATGGGAAGCTGACCCTTCGCTGCAATTTCTGCATTGCGCAGGAATGTCAGAGCCACGTATTTGTCGTTGTCAGAAGCCTCCGGATCGCTCAGAATCTTAGCCACTTGTGCGTTGTGGGCGGGGCGGAGCAGGAAAGCCACATCGCGGAAAGCCTGATTGGTCATGCGTGTCAGGGCTTCGGGTGTTACTTTCAGAATTGTCTTACCTTCGAACTCGCTGGTGCTGACGCCTTCTTTCGTCAGCAGATAGTACTCCGTATCGTCCTTGCCGAGCTGGAACATAGGAGCATACTTGAATTCCGGTGTTTGTGCCATAATGCTATGAGTTATTTAATGATTATGTTGCTGCGAAATTAAGTATTATAATTCAAATAGGAAAGATGGTGAGGAGAAAAGAGACAGAAACGCACAAGTGTACACACAGTAAAGACAATCCGGCAGAAACGACACATTTGTAAAGGCTTTTCCTTATTGTATTTCTGCTTTTTATGAAATTTTTGTATCTTCGCCACCATAATTCATTTAACAAATTACTAAACACCAACAATCTATGAGAAAATTGTTACTCTTGCTGCTTGTTTTGCTGGGCGTCAGCTCGATGCAAGCGCAGGTTTTGCCGTCGTTCTCTACGGCCGACAATCCAGTTTGGTACCACGTTCAGTTTAAGACGGGTTCCAACTGCTTGGCAGACCAAGGGCGCGGCTACGCACTTAAAACTGCGACAAAAGCAAATGTCGATGCGCAGAAATGGGCTTTTATCGGCACGAAGGACAACTTTGTGTTGCTTTCCAAGAAAGGCAACTACGTTAATTTCAATAGCTCAAACTTCACCACCTCCGCTACTGGTGTTGCGCTGAAGATGGTGGAGAGCACCAACGCTGCGGCTTCCGACTGCTGGGAGATACAGCGCAAGACGTCGTCACAAAGCATGAACCAATGGGGCGGTACGTCGGCTGGCGTGAACCTCGGTGAGTGGACCGCCGGCGACAACAACAATCCCGTTCGTTTTGTGGCTACTGAGGCCAAACTGCCTGTGTTTAGCTCCGAAACATCCTCTACTTTCTATTTCGTAAAGTTCTGCCAAGGCGGTGGCTATTTGGCCGACCAGGGTGCAGGCCAGAGCGTGCAAATAGCAGCTGCCGACCCCATACCAACGCAAAAATGGAAACTCGTGGGCACTCAAAGCAACTTCCAACTCGTCAACGAGGCCGGACTCTACGCCTATGTGGACGGAACGGGCAATGCCGCACGCATCAAAACGCGCACCACGCCCGACGCCAACGGCTTCTCTCTGGAAACAACAGGTGTGGCAGCATTTAGCCCCAACTGGGAAATCCACGCCAACGGTATCAGTGGCAACAACGCTTTCAACCAATGGGGCGGTGCGCAACTGGGAAATGAGATTGGTTTGTGGGCGGCTAACGATGTGAACAACCCCGTGGAGTTTATCCTGCCTAAGGACATGACCTACGCTGACTACAAGGTGGAGGGCATCGCTCCCGCATCTGTAAGCGGCTTGTCTAAACTCACGCTTTGGTACACACAGCCCGCTACGCTCGGGGGAACATCGAACAACTGGATGGAATATTCCTTGCCCATCGGTAATGGACAGTTGGGCGCGAGCCTCTTCAATGGCGCGTACAAGGACGAAGTACAATTCAACGAGAAAACCCTCTGGAGTGGTTCGAGCACGGACAACGGTAGTTCCTACGGGGCATACCAGAACTTCGGTTCCCTCTTTGCCGAAGATTTGAGCGGAGATTTCGATTTCGGCTCAGATAAGAAAGTGAAAAACTATTATCGTGCGCTCGACTTGACCCGCGCCATTGGTTCTACACACTTCACCAATGCTGACGGCAGCAAGACCTACGACCGCACCTATCTTGCCAGCTACCCCGACCGCGTTATTGCTGTGCGCTACGCTTGCAACAAACCGGGAAGTCTCTCCCTGCGCTTCACGCTCAAACCGGGCGTAAAAGCCAACCTCTCCTATGCCGACGGCGAAGGAACGTTTAGCGGCAAACTCACCACGGTGACATTCAACGCTCGCATGAAGGTGGTGCCCGTTGGCGGTACGATGACCACGGATGCTAACGGCGTGGAGGTGCGCAATGCTGATGAGATTTGCGTGTATCTTGCTGCTGGTACTGATTTCGATGCTTACAAGACTACGTATATCAGCAACACCGCTGCTCTTCCCAGCACGATGAAAGAGCGCGTGGACGCTGCCGCACAAAAAGGTATGGCTGCCATCATGACGGATCATGTGGCCGACTATCGCAACTACTTCGACCGTGTGGATTTCTCCCTCGAAGGTTCGGAGAATGCTATACCTACCAACAAACTGGTGGATGCTTACTCAGCCGATGCTACTGGCGTGAAGGGTTCTTCCCTCATGCTCGAACAGCTCTACTTTGCTTACGGCCGCTACCTCGAGATCGCTTCTTCACGCGGTGTGGATCTGCCCAGCAACTTGCAGGGTATTTGGAACAACACCAACACTCCGCCTTGGGCTTCGGATATTCACTCCAATATCAACGTGCAGATGAACTACTGGCCGGCAGAACCTACCAACCTGAGTGAGATGCACCTGCCGTTCCTCAATTATATCACCAACATGGCCATGAATCACAGCCAATGGCAGAAGTATGCTAAGGATGCCGGCCAAACGAAGGGTTGGACTTGCTATACTGAGAACAATATCTTCGGCGGTGTAGGTGGTTTCATGCACAATTATGTCATCGCCAACGCTTGGTATGCCACTCACCTCTGGCAGCACTATCGCTACACGCTCGACCGCGATTTCTTGCTCAGCGCCTTCCCCACAATGTGGAGTGCTTCGCAATTCTGGATTGAGCGCATGAAGCTGGCTGCCGATGGCACTTACGAATGCCCCAGCGAATACTCTCCCGAACAAGGTCCTACGGAAAATGCCGTAGCTCATGCGCAGCAACTCGTGGTTGAGCTCTTGCAGAACACCAAAGACGCTGCCGACATTCTGGGCAACGATGCTAATATCTCCGCTGCTGATAAAGCAAAATTGGAAGACCGCTTGGAGAAGGCTGACAAAGGTCTCGCCATCGAAAAATATACGGGCAAATGGGGCTCTCCTCACCACGGCGTGAGCAACGGTCAAGACCTTCTGCGCGAATGGAAATATAGCTCCTACACGCGCGGCGAAGATGGCCACCGCCACCAGAGCCATCTGATGTGTCTCTATCCTTTCAATCAGGTGACACCTGGTAGCCCTTACTTCAAGGCTGCTGTCAACTCTCTGAAACTCCGTTCCGATGAATCAACAGGATGGTCTATGGGCTGGCGCATCAACCTCTGGGCGCGCGCTCAAGACGGCGACCACGCTCGCGTCATTCTCCACCGCGCACTGCGCCACGCCACGTCGTTCGGCACAAACCAGTACGCTGGCGGTATCTACTACAATCTCTACGACGCACACGCTCCGTTCCAGATTGATGGTAACTTCGGTGCTTGCGCAGGTATTGCAGAGATGCTCATGCAGAGCGCAACGGACACCATCGTAGTGCTCCCCGCTCTCCCCTCCGTTTGGAAGGCTGGTCATATCAAGGGCCTCAAAGCCATCGGTAACTACACGGTCGACATTGCATGGAAGGCCGGCAAGGCCACTCGCATCACGGTGACGAATGTGAAGGGACAAGCTGGCACTGTGAAGTACCCCGGCATCGGTCAAGCCAACTGCTACATCGACGGCACAAAGCAGCCCGCTGGCGCAAACAGCAACACCGCTGCTATCCCTGCTCGTCAGGGTGCTGTAGTAGTGTTCGACATCGACGGCAGCTACCAGCCCACGGGCGTCAGGCAAGTCACAGAAAATGCGACGCTCTTCACGGTCGAAGGCCGCACGGTGACCCTCAAAGGTACTGACGTTGAAAGCGTGAGCGTTTACGACCTCCAAGGTCGCAAGTTTGTGCAGACCGCTAACCGCACATTCACTATTCCGGCCGCAGCAGGCAACACCGTTGTCCTCCAACTGGGCAACCATTCCTATAAGGTGGCTCTCTAAGAGCATCCCACCTCTCCACGCAAAGAGCGAACCCGCCCCACAGCAGGTTCGCTCTTTTTCTATGACAAGTGCCCACACGCCATTCCCCATTATGGTTGCTCTACAAAACGCCATCAAGCAGTGCGTGGATATCCTTATTGCGTTTGAAAATACAATAAGGCTGTCAGCTGGCTTCCTTATTGCGTCAGCTGACAGCCTTATTCTGTCAACCAGCATCCTTATTGCGTTTGCAGCAATCATTGAAAAGGACGCTTTCTTTTCAAAACAAAAAATCCGCAACACCTGATATAGGCATTGCGGACAAGAACCTAAGAAGAAATTCTACTCCATCGTCAACACTGTTTTCCCTGAAGAACTGGAGGTAGCTATATGCTGCAAAGCATCATTCGCCTGCTCCAAAGTGAACACCTTATCTATGGTGGGGCGAAGACCCGTTGTCTCGATCAGCGCCGTAATTCTTTGGAGTTGTGCACCATTCGACTGGACAAACAAGAAGCTATAAGTAGCTCCTCGGCGCTTGGCCTTCCTGTCCAAACCTGCCCCCACGAGCGCGAACAGCCATTGTTTCCATTTGGGCAAGCCAAAGGCGCGTGCAAAACTGCCGTTGGGCAATCCCCGCAACGATACGATGTGGCCATCCGTGCGGAGCAGTCCTATCTGCTTATCCAGTTCGCGCCCACCCACACTATCGAGCACATAATCCACACCTTTCAGCTCCACAGCATAGTTCTCCTTGCGATAGTCGAAATACTTATCAGCACCAAGCGCCAAAACGCGTTCCCTACTGGCTGCATTACCACTGGTATAGACGATTAGTCCCATGGCTTTTGCCAAAGGTATGGCCATCGCTCCAAGGCCGCCAGAGCCACCCGAGATAAAAATTTCTTTCCCCGCCTCAACATGCATCAGCTCCAGAGCTTGATAGGCCGTGAGCGCAGTGAGAGGCACAGCCGCCGCCTCGGTAAAAGTCAGCCCTTGAGGCATTCGAGCCAGCGCATCGGCCGGCACGGCTACCCATTGGGCAAAAGCTCCGATATGCTTTATCGGCATACGGGCATAAACATTATCGCCAACAGTGAAGCCTTCCACCTTTTCGCCGACAGCTTCCACGACACCTGCCAACTCATTTCCCATGGTTAGAGGAAAATGATAAGGAGTCACCATTTTCACTTCCCCGCGGGTGATCAAATTGTCCAAAGGATTCACACCCGCCGCCTTGACGCACACGAGCACTTCATTAGGTTGTATCGAGGGCTTAGCAAGCTCCACGGTTTCGGTACGTAGGCTGTGCTTGTTATATTTGAATATCTGAATCGCTTTCATCGTTCTTCTATTTTACATTTATCTATCTGCTAAACAAAACGCTATTGCCTGACTCGCAAACAATTCGGCTTTCTGAAAAATTGCCCCATGTCCAGCTCTCTCGTATATGCTAAGTGTGGCATTGGGCAAACGCTCTGCCATGTCGTGGCTTCCTGTTGTGGGAATTGCCATAGAAACAAAAAGTCTCCCTACCGCACAAAGTTCGATATTTCCTTACAAACGATGCAACAAAGGGAAAAATATTTTCAGCGGTCTTAGCTACCGATGGCTCTATTTATCCGCACCGTGAATATCCTTATTGCGGTTGAAAATACAATAAGGCTGTCAGCTGGCTTCCTTATTGTATTTTCGACGGCAATAAAAGGGCTGAAAAATCCGCGAAATCTCCCGCGCAAAGCTTAGTTTTTCCCCGCGATGGAGATAATGCGCTTCCAACAGAGGCGAGATGTCCACCGTCAAACCGCTTACTGATGACCATATAGATGAAGGATTTGGGGCGTTCTTTTGGTGGAAAACAGAATTATGACGTATTTTTGCAAACAAACGATAAGAGCCTTGAACAACGAAAGGGGTTCGAGGCTTTATTTTTTAATCGGTAGTATTTCCTAAATACAATGAAACAGCTTTTTATCACCCTTCTACTCCTGACTTGCACGATGGCAAGCTGGAGCAAGACCTTCAAAACCATCAAAACGCCCAAGGTGACGGCTTGTGCAATCCCATTCAAAGAAAAAATCACTGTGCGAGAAGTGGTCTTGACAGATACGGCCACCACGCTTTACCTTTGCATCGAATCACCCGCGGGAGATCCCTTCATTCTCAACAAGAGCAGTTATCTGAAAGATGAAAGCGGCCACCGATATCCCTTGCGCTCGGCCGAGGGGGTCATACTCGACCAACCGATTTCTTCTCCTAAAAATGGCCCGGCTCAATTCGCCCTGCATTTTGCCCCCATGCCGCAACGCATCAGAGTGTTCGACTTCATAGGGGGAGACGACTTCTATTCGTTTATGCTCCTCGGCATCCACGACAAAAACACCCCACTCACCACGCCCAGGCTCGAAGCACTCACCGAGAGCCATCCCTATGTGCTGCCAACGGAGTGGTTCAAGAACGATTCCATCACCATTCGCGGCCGCATCATGGACTATGATGTCGCAAAATTTGGTTTCAACCACTTAGAATGTTACTACGAAAACATTTTTGAGAAGGAGCAGGGAATTCTCATGCTCAATATTGCGCCGGATGGGACTTTCGAGAAAAAATTCTCGGCGTGCTATCCCGTGAGAGAGGCTTTCTTCGCGGGCAATTCCAATATAGCGTTCAGCGAGATACCTTTCTTTGCCCGCCCTGGCGAGACCATCGATGTGACGGTGCAAAAGAACGCGCGTGGACAATATGAGTGCCAGTACAACAACGGGAGTTGCAAAGAGATGGAACGATGGCTCAAAGCGAAACTCCCATTCAATGGCATCATGAATGCCCTGCGCTATTTCAATGGGCCGTTTAACCAAGCGCAGCCCCTTGCGGAAACGCTCTGGAAAAATGCGCTGACGCTGCTGGCACTTACGAGCGAGCGCGACGGATTCACTCCGATGGAAGAGCAACTGGCCTTGGCTGATTTGCAAGTGAGCTTTGCCAGTGCTTTGATTGAATATGCCATGAACCGTGAGGATGATTTTTCAAAAAAAGCAGAAGCCAACGGACAGAAGGAACCTTCTGGAGCGGACAAAGCCGAAATGGATGCGCTGAACGATCCCAGCAATTTCAAACTCTTATCGCGCATTCCTTTCGACAATCCTATGCTGACGGCCAGTAGCAGCTTCCCCACTCTCATCAACCGCCTGCGCTTTGCTCCTCCCGTATTTTCAGGACAGTTTGCTTCCCTCGGAAAGATGGACAGCGTCAAGATAACGGCCGATATTCAGCAGAAAATTCTCAACAACAAGCGCGCGGCACTGAAAAAACTAATGAGATGCAACGACAGTAACCTGATGCTGCAAATCTGCATCTACAAAGATATTCAGGAAAACTTCAAAGAGTGGCGCAACAATGAGGCGCTCATCCCTGGAATACTAACCGACACGAGCCGCACAGAACAAGAACGCTTGGCCGAGGCGGAAAGTCTGCCCGCACTCAACAATATGCTATCGCCCTACTTGGAAGTTCTTTCCTCCCCCTTCATCCGTCAACAAGCCGACCTCTTCTGTTCGGCAGCCATGATGGAACAAGACATCGCTACGCCTCTCCCCGCCAACAACGCAGCGGCCGAAATGATCCGCCAACTATCGGCGCGCTTCCCGGGCCGCTATCTCCTCATTGATTTCTGGGGAATGGGCTGCTCTCCCTGCCGTGCCGCTATCCAGAAGAGTAAGGATTTGCGCGCCAGCATTGCGCAACGCAAGGATGTGAAACTCATCTTCATCGCTGCAGAGAACACGCCGCAGGGCAGTGAGGCATATAGGAAATATGTGAAAGAATGGCTCGCCGACGAGGAGTGTATCTGCCTTTCGCCAGCAGAATACAACCAACTGTGCGAACTCTTCCGCTTCAACGCCATTCCGCACTACGAAACCATCACCCCTGAGGGCTACCGCGTCAGAGAAGACCTTAGCATCAACGGCTTCCACAATTTCGACGATGAGTTTGCGCGCCTCCAACAACAAGCCCAATCCGCTCAACCTGCCGCTATCGGTGTGCCAGCCGATGCCATAGAGGGAATGATTATCAACTTCAATGAGAAATAGGATAACTCAAAAAAAGACAACAAGAAAAGGCTTCACCCCGAACAGAGGTGAAGCCTTTTTGTGAGCGGTCTCTAAAGAGTCCGCTTAGAGAATAGAGGTCTCGCTTAGAAGCTTACGCGGAAGCCGAGCTGCATGTGCCAGCGGCTGAGGATATCGTTCTTTGTGAGACGTGGGTTGTTATACTGGTAAACCGGCGTATAGTTGCCATCAGCACCCTTCGTCATCTTAGAAACCATCAGCGGGCTTACGTTGTAGACATTGCTATACTGAGCACCCCACTTCTTGTTGAGGCAGTTGGCGAAGTTCATGATGTCGAAGGTGAACTCAAAGTTGCAGATGTTCTTCCAGTAAATCTTCTGACCGAAGTGGAGATCAATCTGGTGTTCCCATTCAGTCATGTTAGAATTACGTTCAGCATACTGTCCGCGATGGTTCTTAGCGTAGTTGTCGCCTTCGATCCATTTTTCAAAAGCTGCACGGTTTTGATCAGCATCCATAATGACCTTACCCTTTACAACCGTCTGCGTGAAGTTCATCAGCGCGAGTTCGTCCTTCGTTGGGATGTAGAGGAGGTTGTTACCCTTCTGTCCGTCACCGTTGAAGTCTTCGCTCTCGTTCATTGAGAGACTGTAGCGGCCACCATTAGAGCCGTTGTAAACGATACCGATCTGCGTGCTGGTCCAGCCGTTGAGGTATTTCGGAGAAGTCCAGCCCACACGAACCATCACGCGGTGAGGAATGTCGAACTTAGAATAGCCAAGCTCACCCTTACCGTTGGTGTCGCGAGAATAGTTGTACTTCCAGTTAGAATAGGCAACAGAACTTGTACCATCGTTCACACTCTTAGAGTGTCCAAAGGTGTAGCTTGCTGCGAGGTCAAGGCCGAAGTTGAAAGTCTTTTCAAAGAGTGCACTGAGGGCGTAGCTGTAACCGCGGTTGGTATTCTTCAGATTGATGATGCTGTAATAGTCAGATTTTTCACTGTTGTAGTAAGGAGCAGCAGAGTTCTCTTTGCCCGGCACAGCGTAGGTCTTTGCCACTTGGTTGATGGCGAGGTTCTCGAAGAAGACGTTGTTCATCGTCTTGCTATAGATGGCCTCGAGCGTCATCTTCACGTCGCCAGGCAGCGTGTGTTCAAGAGCGAGGTTAGAGCGGAAAACCTGTGGGTACTTAAACTTCTTGCTCACTACAGCAATGTCGGGCTTCTGGCTCGTAGCGCTGGCGCTGGCCACATTGTTGAGGACCTGCTGGTAGTTGTTCATACCGGGCACGTTCTTAGAGATAGTGGTAGATTTCATTTCTACACCATTACTATTGAAGGCGTTGCTGAGCCATACGAAAGGCACACGACCGGTGAAGATACCCGTACCGCCACGCAGGAGCGTCTTGTGGTCGTCGGTGAGGTACCAGTTGAAGCCGAGACGCGGGCTAACCATGAGTTTCGTACTGGGAACGACACCTACTTGAGCATCCAAATTCTTGCTCTTGGCATATTGGTTGAAAGTTTCGTTAGCCGTTGGTTTGTTGAAAACAGCGGGCAGATCGATACGCAAACCATAAGTCACATTGAAGTTGGAAGTAGCGTTCCATTTGTCCTGAGCATAGAAACCAAACTGGCCTGCCTTGATGGCTGGAGAATACTTCGTGTCACCGCCGGTGAGAGATGGGTCGGTGTACTTATAGTTGAATCTGTTGGGCTTATCGTTGAGGAAATCGTTCAAGTTATCGAAAGTCCAAGAACCATTAGCAGCCTGAATGAAGAGGTTAGAAACCCTGTAGATTTCGTTGTGTGTACCGAAAGTCAGCGTATGGCTACCCAAGTACCAGCTGAGGTTATCCTCCAACGTGTAGATGTTCTGGTCCAGTCCGTTGGCTGCAGAGCTATATTCTGTACCGATATTGAGGCCTATGCGAGTTGAATTGTCCGCACTGTACACGTTCTGAATCAATACCGTTGGACCTTGGTAGGGTGACTCGCGGTGGTCGCGCACGAAGCTTGCACTGGCGCGCAACTCATTGTAGAAGCTATCACTGATGCGGTTTGTCCATTCTGCAACAATGTCGTTGGTCTTGTTGTTATAGCGGTAGCCCGAATTAGCGAAAAAATAGCTGGTGGCACCAACAGCATAGCCGTCTTTGTAGCTATTATTGTGCTGATAGCGCAGTGTGAGGTGGTTGGTCTCGTTGATATTCCAGTCGATGCGGCTCGTAATGCCGAGGCTGTGGCTCTCAACGTTGCGTGGGCCGAAACTATCACGAATGCCCGTCAGCGCATAGTAGCGGTCCACTACCTGCTGTGCCACATCCGTTGAGATGTATTTCTCGCTATAGCCGGGGTAGATGTTGTTGGGATAGCTCTTTCTCTTGTTTTCTACAGAAGCGAAGAAGAAGAGTTTGTTCTTGATGATCGGACCGCCGAGCGTTCCACCGAAGGTGCGCTCAAACTGATCAGTGAGGGGCACCTTGGCATAGTCGCGCACAGCACTGTACTTACCATACATGCTCTGGTTGTTGAAGTAGGAGTACGCACTTCCGTGGAAATCGTTCGTACCCGACTTTGTCACCACATTGATACCGCCACCCGTGAAGCCGCCTTGGCGAACATCATAAGGAGCAATAACCACCTGGAGTTCCTGAACAGCATCCATGGAGATGGGGTTTGCACCCGTTTGTCCGCCATTGGTACCATCAGCACTCAAACCAAACACGTCGTTGGCCACAACACCGTCGATCTGGAAACTGTTGTAGCGATTGTTAGAACCTACGAAGGAGATACCGCCACTCTTGGATGAAACGGCCATCGGCGTGTTCTTCACAATGCTTGCCACTGAACGATCAATCGTTGGGATGTTCTGCATTTTTTGCAGCGTGAAGTTCTCGCCTGCTCCCGTACGTGTCTTGCGGTTGGCCACTACCGTTGCTTCGCCCAAGTCAGTAGATTTTGGCGACAATGAAGCATCGAGCGGGAACATATTGCCGAGCTCGAGATTGATGTTCTCAAACTTCTCTGCATTGTAACCCAGGTAGTGGATAGCTACGGTGTAAGGGCCGCCCGGACGCATACCCTGAATGGTATAACGGCCATTGGCGTTGGTCACTGCGCTGTAGGTCGTTCCTGAAGGGACGTGAGTGGCCTTTACCACTACTCCTGCAACTGGTTGGTTGGACTCATTCAGGATTTGACCGCCCAATGAGGACGTAGTCACCTGTGCCTGAACGCAAACTGCAACTGCAGGCGTCAAGGCTGCCAACAATACTCTTTGATAGTATTCCATAAGAAATAAAAAAGATTTAGAATGTCCTTTAAAACTTAGAGGGGAAAGGAATTAAGCCTCTCTTGCAGCGGGTTGCTCGAACCTGCCACTTTTCCACGCCGCGAAGTTACGCGTTTTTGTAAGAAATTAAATTCTTTTTGGGCTTTTAACAGAGAAAAAGAGAATAAAGATGCTATTCTTACCCATCAGACAAGTTGGAAACTTACAAATTGTCTGATGCAGTTTGCAGTTTTAAGGGTTTTTTCACTCTTCTGTGACTTTTTGCGCATCCTGCCATTCGATGATGCCGCCTTGGAGGTTGACAACGGTGAACTTTGCTTTGTTTAGGATTTCAGCACCGCGCATACTGCGTTTGCCCGAACGGCAATAGATGCCCACGATGCGTTTGCGCGAGAAAGCCGCTTGTGCTTTTTCGAGGAAGTCGGGCTGCTGCACATCGATATTCGTAGCGCCTGGAATGTGGCCTTGAGCAAACTCTTCAGCCGTGCGAACATCCAAGAGCTGAATATTGCCGGTTTGCAGCAGTTTTTCAAACTCATTGGCATTCACGCTCTTGATACCTGGAACGGATACGCTGCAAGATGCGAGAGAGAGGAGCAGCCCTGTGGCTGCAAGGAGGATTTTCATAAATAACTACCGTTTTTTTGCGCCACCTATCAGCCTTGCCAATGGTGCGCGTGGATTTATCGAAGCAAAGATACGGGCTTTTCCTAAATGTTGCCAACTTTCGAGGAGGAAAAGCCAAGGGAACGGCTCTTCTTTCTAAAAAACTCAGCTCATATACTCCTGCTAATCAACCTCTTAAACCACTCCGTAAATACAATAAGGATGTCGGCTGACGCAATAAGGCTGTCAGCTGACACAATAAGGAAGCCAGCCGACAGCCTTATTGCATTTTTTTGCCCTGTCGGACAAGTCGGACAGATCGGGCAGGTCGGACGCGTCGGACCAGTCCGATTTTCAAGTAAGCGGCCTCTGAGCTGCCTCTCTTTTATTGAATAAAAGAAAAAAATCTTACTTTTGATGTTACAAAACCGAAAGTCTTGCGTTAGCACAATGTAAACCAACCACTCGAATGGCTCAGAAGTTCCTAAATAGCGACGGCTCAAAAGAGGAAGTACTCCTCCCAGCTTTTCAGCGCCTCCGGCGAGGGCTGCAACGCTTGGCCTCCTCCATGGTGGGGGAGAGCGCGGCCGACGACGCTTTGCAGGATGCTTTCGTCCGCCTCTGGACACGTCGCACCACGTTGCACTCCGAGGATGAGGCCGGCCGACTCCTCACTACAACGGTGAAGCATCTCAGCATCGACCACCTGCGCCAGCAGCAGCGGGAAGCCAGTGTCAGTCTGGCCGAGGCCAACGGGGCTGAAGAGGATGCACCCGATGTGGAAAGCCGCTTCCAAGCTGTGGAACGCATCGTGGCCTCCGAACTCTCCCCGCTACAGCGCGACATCCTCCGCCGCCATGACTACGAAGGCGAGGACTACGACGCCATAGCCCAGAGCTTGCAGATGCAACCTGCGGCCGTCAGGATGCAACTCTCACGCGCTCGACGCACCATTCGAGAAATTTACAGAAGAGATTATGAAGATGAATAGTAAAAACTTGGACGAACTCATCAACCGCTATTTCGACGCGGAAACAACGGTTGAGGAAGAGCGCGAACTGCAACGGCTCATCACTGGCCCTTACGCTGCCGATGCTCGCTATGATGAAGTGCGCGCCGTGATGGGCTTCACCGCCGTGGGGCGCAAGCTGCGCCGCAAGTCGCACCGCTCCATCCGTTGGTGGCAGGCAGCCGCAGCCGCCGTGGTGGTGCTCATGCTCGGAGGCGTCTATACCATTCAGCAGGCTCACCCAGATGATGTTTGCATCGCCTATGTCAATGGGCGCAAGGTGACGAACCCCGACGAGGTGGTCAAACTGATGCAGCAAGAGATGCAGGCCGTAAGCAGCCCCACAGATGCGCCCACGCCGGAGAGCCAACTCAAGGATATGTTTAACACGCTAAACCAATAAAGTCATGCAACGCATTCTGATGATTCTTATAGCTCTAATGAGCGTGGTGCTTCCCGCCCAGGCCCAAGCAGGACTAAATATTGCCTCCATCTTTGAAGGTAGCTACTCCACCCGTCAAGATGCCACTTCGGTGCAGTTCTCGGGCAGCAGGCTCAAGGCTTTCAATCTGAGCCTCTCGCGCAGCCTTTCGCTCACTCCCTCAGCGGCCGACACCCGACAAATAGAAGCTGCCGTGCTTCGCGATGCGGCGCATGCTGTATCAAAAGAAGAGGTGAGGAAGAGTGGTCATGTCTACTACGGTTTCTACAAACTCTCATCCGTGGGTGCTGAAAACCGCTATATCTTCTATCGGAACAACTCCTATCAACCGGGCTCTGACGGACGTCTCACCCTCATCTATTTGCAGGGACGAGCCACGGCGGCCGAACTCAAACGGATGTTTAGCAAATAAAACAAAGAAAAATAACAATAAAACCTTACGAATATGAAACTCAAAGCTTTCCTTGCCCTGACACTCATGGGCACACTGTCTGCAACAGCACAAGTGACAACCGACACAGTGACCACCGTGGAAAACGCACGCCGCGTGGTGGTGACGGAGCGGGACTCAGTGGTCAACATCGACATCTTTGGCAACGGCACAGACCCCACGTTCCGCTATTCCTACTCTAAATCGGTAGGGAAAAACGCCGAATCGGTGGTCCGTCAAAGCGCGGACGACTGGGACTTTAACATCCTCTTTGGCAAGAAGAAAAAGGAACAGCAAGAGTCCAACAAATGGCAAAAAGAATTAGGCATCTTAGGTCTGGCAATGGGCTGGGTGGCCACTCCAGGAATGCCCGACGGACTCAAAGCTAAGATGAGCAAATCTGCCGAGTTCTACCTCGACATTCTCAACGTGAACTTCCAGCGTCGCCACCATGCGTTGGCCATTCACACAGGTTTCTATACCGCTTCCTTGCGCCACGAAGGCAAGCAACTGCGCTACGGCAAGAATGCCTCCCACGGCCTCGCCCCCGAAGCCTATCCCGCTGGTTCAGAGCCTAAATTTTCTCGCCTCTTCCTCACGACCAACTACCTGGGTTTCAGCTATCGCTATACGTTCCGCCACGACTGGTTTGTGGGTTTGCGCACCAACCTCCACTATGCTTGGAGAGCCAAGGTTCGCTCCGAATATTCGCTCAATGGGCGCGACTTTATGGAGAAGATGAAGAACATTCGCACCAATCGCGTCTCGGCCGATATCATCGGACAAGTGGGTAAAGACTTCGTGAGTCTCTATGTGAAGTACAATCCCTGCCGCATCCTCCAAGATGCCACCGGCACCGACGACTCTCGCCGCATAGCCATCGGCCTCTCCCTCGGTTTCTGATGTTCAGCCGCTACCATAAAATCAAACAATAAGATACTCCCCTCTTTCATTTGGCTTCGCCTCTCCCCGACGGCGAAGCCTTTTTCGTTACATTCTTCTATAAATTTTGCTGATGTGTCCTCAAAAAACTCCGCAAACCTTATTGTTTAGATCTTGCGAATAGAAGCAATCTGGTCTTTCTAAGTGGGTCAGGCAGCAAGAATAAAAAAATTGGAGAAGGCAGTGAAGCCTTCCCCAATGTCAATTGCTTTTATCATAAATCCCATAATGGGAAATGATTGCAGAAAAGAGATATTTCTCTGATTAGTCTTCCCAGAGAGAATTTTGTTTGTCCCAGATATTTGAGCCACTATTTTCTTCGAACGGACCTTGCTTTCTAGAATCAATCTCTTCGCCAGAATTGTAACCTCCTCCTACACCTGGGCTGGCAACAAGCATCAAACTTTCAGCAGACCAGATAATAGAAGTTATTTTAGGTGCTGTATATTGTTTTTTATTCATTGTCTTCTGCGACTTTATTTGATTATTACTTTCGCACCATTGAGGATGTAGAGACCTGCCTGCTGCGGCTTGTTGATGCGCTGGCCTTGCAGATTGTAGTAAACATCAGCAGCACGATTTGAGTTTCCTGTATCAATGCTTTCGATACTCTCAATTCCTGTTGTGGTATCGTCAAAATCGAAGACAACTCGTGTGCCTGCAGGTAGAGCGCTGAACTTCATATACGCCTTGTGGATGGGGAAGTTGCTGATAGTGTTCTCTGCCTTGCGGAAGGTACCGCCCTGCATCACATAAATGGGATCGGCAGTTGTGGCTGTGAGAGAGGTAATGGGGTTTACTGTCACACCAGTCATAACGTTGTTTGTGACATGGTAGACTTGCTGATCTTGTTCACCAATCGTGTAGTAGAAGTCAGCATCTGTAGCTTCTTTATCGAGGACCTTGAGAAGCACGCCTGTATAAGCAGGAACATAAGAATAAGAACCTGAGTAACCATCGTTTTTATCAATACTCGTCATTCGAACGTGCTTAGTGGCTGTACCGTAGTCGCCTTTTCCATCCAAGATCTTAGTGCTGGCTACGAAAGCTGCTATCTCTGAACGGTGATTCTCATTGTAGTAGTCGCTAAAGTCTACATCGAATTCACGAGCGAAAGTACCGTACTTCTTGCTAATTTTGACATCCTTGATTTTGAACTCAAGCTGTGAGGTGAAGTCGTAAGGACTTGTTTCGTCTTTATCGGTTTCTTTCTTATAGATAGTCTTAGCCCATTTTGCTTTGTATTTGTTGAGCGCAGTTTTCTTTACATAAATCTTCGTTGCCTTAGCGAACTCGCTATAGTTTGTGTTTGTTTGGTCGAGATCGAAGCGAGTAGTGCTCAACATTTGATTAGTGGGATTGCTCTCAATGAAGAAAACACTCTTGATAATACTTGTATTGTTTGCGCGGTTGGTGATGAAAGCTTGAGCACCGATGTATTCCACGTCTTTCTTTACTACCACTTCCTTTATGCCAGAGGTGACGTGTTGGAAAGCATAGTCGCCGATCATGCTCACTTTGTAGTTTTTGCCGTCATGGGGAATTTCCGTTGGCAGAACAAAGGTCTCGTCAGTGCGCTTTGTATTAAGCATATTTACAGCATTATCTGACACCGCGATGTATTCTTCCGTGTCAACCTCAAAAGAAGGTTTGATGGATTTAAACTTCTGGTAGAATGGATCGCTATTGTAGTCATTTAGTTTTTCCTTTCGCACCTGAATATTGATGTTTTGGAACATGTTATGACTCGTCTGTGTTCCATCATCGAACGACATCTTATTCTCTTCTTTATTGATGCTGTCCGCCTTGATTTTTTCATCGCAGAGGAATGTGATTGTTTTAAGATTAGTGCAAAGACCGAAAGCACGTTCACCGATTGAGGTAACCAAATTAGGGATGGTTACATTCTTCAGGTTCTTGCAGTCGTAGAAAGCATATTTCCCGATAGAGGTGATTGACGGAGGTAGCAGGGTGAAGCGGTCGTTTGCTTTGCCTGGAGGGAAAATCATCAATGTCTTTTTGTTCTGCGATAGGAGATAACCATCAACACTTGAGTAGACGGAATTCTTCTTGCTTACGTTGATAGCTTTGAGGTTGGAGCAGTTTTTGAAAGCCTCAGGGCTGATGTCGGTAGTGGTTTCTGAAATGTTGACAGTGTCCAATGCAGCACAATTGCGGAAAGCTTCGCGCTCGATTTTCTGTACATTTTTAGGCACTATGAAATTCTTCAGACCGCAGTCGGCAAATGCACCGCTACCGATGGTCCGAATCTCGGCGTCGTCAGCAAACGTTGCCGTCGCCATTTTCTCGCAACCGCTGAAAGCGTTGCTATTGATAGTGGTTACTGTTTTGGGAAACTCGAATTTTTCTAGTTCCTTCAAGTTAGCAAAAGCATTGTGGCCGATGGTCTTCAACGGGCAACTGCCTTGGATGTTGAAAGCCTTCAGTTTCGTATTGGTAGTAAATGCGTTATCGGAAATCTCCTCCAGCTGTGAGCCGTTGGGGACATTGATAGTTTCCAGATTCCAGCATCCAGAGAAAACAACACCAATTTTTTTGAGAGATGTGGGAAAGGTTACGGTAGTTAATTTCGGACATTCAAGGAAGGCTAAATAACCGAGTTCTGTAATCTTCGAGGGCTCTTCAAATGTTACGGTCTTGAGTTCTGGGGCACCGGCGAAAGCTTCCGGACCGAAAGATTCTACATTTTTCGGAATAACCATTGAGGTGATGTTTTGTGCCGCTAGGAAACATCTCCAAGCCATCTTCTTTACCGAGGCTGGGATTGCGTAGGTTTCGCCAGCCTTATTAGGCGGATAGAGATAGAGGATGTCCTTCGCAGGTTTGGAATAGACTATACCGTCTTCAGCTACGAAGTCGGTATTTTCATTCGGAACAATATATTCTTCAACTTTTTTACAAGCTGTGAAGCACCCCTCAGCCATACCCATCTTTGTGGTAGGATTGTAGGTTTTGATACCCTTTGGAAGGGTGATTTTTGTGAGTTTCGCTGCATTATCAATTGAAGCCACATTCAGTTTTCTCACATTGTTTAGGTCAATCTCCTCCAGTATGGATGGCAGCAAAAAGGCTTCGCTTCCAATTGTTGTAATATTGTTGGGCACTGTATAAGTCTTTTCGGGCTTTGCAGGAGGATAAACCATAAGGATTGTGTCTTTAAAAAGTACACCTGCATCAACGGAGTAAGGCGTGTCTCCTCCACCTGCAATTTCAAAAGCTTCGAGCGTGCTCGTGGGCGCAATAGTGGGGTAAGCAGCTTCAATCTCTTTTAAATCCTTAGGCAGAACAATCTTTTTCAGCCCTTCGATCAAGCGAAATGCCGGGTTTGTAATCTTTTGCACACGACTGTCAACGGTATAAACTCCGTCAGTAGGATTTACATCAGAAGGCACAGATTGGAGTGTAGTATAGTTCTTCGAATAGAGTGCACCTTGAGAATCTGAACAGTAATTAGGGTTATCAGTAGCTACATCGTGTTTAGGAACACGACGAACTTCTCCCCAAGCATAAGGAGCAATGTATTTTACACTCTTCGGAATATTGATTCTCTCCAATCTTGCACCTCTGAAGCTTGCTCCTTCCAACCTTTCGATAGTCTCAGGAAGTTTTACAGAAGTGATATTGATAGATCTGTAAAGCGAATGAGCGCTCACACCTATAACTTTGAAAGTGGTGCCATTTCCATCGGGGATTGTTCCTGGAATTTCTAGTTCTCCTGTACTTGAGTCGTCTGTCCCTAAAAAGTAGAGAGTGTTTTCTGTTGCAGAAACCACCTTGTAGTGGTTCGCACCAAAATGAACAATCTGATCCTTTGTGTAGGCAGACAAACTCATTGGCATTACTATTGAAAGTAACGTCAATAGCAAAAGTTTAATTTTGGTCATAAGCTCATTAAATTAATTTATTTTATATCTTAAAGTGAAGCGTATTTAATTAGCCAACATTTTTCTGGGCTATCATTATTTTCTTTTGTGAGGAGGGGATAACTAAAACGGATAATGTTGTTATAATATTTGCTATCTTCTCGTGTCTGTATTACATCATTTATAATAATACTTATTTTTAGCGTTTATTTTTACATTTCAATTGTATCTGTGATGATTATTATCTGATGCTTTTTCATCTTAAAGTTTTATTTTTTCATACTATTTCCCCTTTTTGTACTTTCCTCTTTTTTTATTATCAGAATGATTTCCAAAGGAAAACCTTAGTTTATGTGGCATGTTTATTCGTTTATTTACTCTATTTTAGTGCAAAAATAGGGCTATATTTTTACACCTACATTTTTTTGAGACTAAAAAAATAACAAAAGAAATTTATGGGGGTGGGGGGGGGGGGGGGTTTTTTTTTGAAAAAAATGTGACGTTTTTTAATGAAACTCATGGGACAAAGTAGGGCTATGGACCAATTATTTGTTTCTCTGAGCAACTCCTGCTTTTCTGCAAGAAAATTATGAGAGAGAAGGACGGATGTTTTGTGATGTGTTGAGCCGATAAATACTTGAATCGTTGGCGAACTTTTGAGGCAGTTTTTGATAGCTTTTTCTTGGAAAATTACCTTCTTGCACGGGAAAAATATGAGAAACTTCTGGCAAATTCCTTTGCGATTGTCGGCGTAGATACAATAAGGGCGTCAGCTGACAGCCTTATTCTGTCAGCTGATAGCCTTATTATATTTTCAAACGCAATAAGGATATTTACGCTTGGCTTTATAGGGTGTATGTTTTTCCTTTTGGGATGGTATTAGAAGAGCTTCAAGATGCTCACGGTTGCTATGGTGCGGACTTCCGCATTGTCTTTGGTCGAGATTCGGGGCTGGAGTTCCAATTCGGGGCCGCCGCCGGGCAGACCTTTTCCTTTGCCCAAGAAATGCTTGTTGCCGCGTTCGGGAACGCGGATTCTTTCGGGCGGCATCCCCGTGAGAGATATTTCGCGAATTTTGAAACCATTTTGGAGAGAGCCTTCTTTGAGTCCGAGGGCAGTCTCGAGGCGCGTGGCCTCTTGTATGGAAACGCTCATCTGCTCGCAGAGGTTGCCTAAGATGTCCGTAATGGCTTTTCTGTCGGTGATAAAGGTAGTTTCACGCCCGATATATTGGTAGACGTCCCAGCTAATAGGACTGACATTGTAGGCCGTTGGAGAGTTCCGCAAGGCCAGAGTGCGCGCTGCTACCGGGGAACTGGGTTGCTGTGGAAGGACGATGCGCGGATGCGCGCCCACTTCGCTGCTGTCGCCCCGCGCTGTGTCGATGGGAGCAAGAGGGAGGTGGCGAAACAGTTCCTTTTCTCTTGCAGAGGCGTGGCGCTGTGTGGTAGCTTTGTCCTTCTCGACCGATGCGGCAGTATGGACGAATTCTGTGCTCCATCGGGCGGAACTGTTATCGGCATAAGCAGAGCTGGCTGTACCACTCAGGTTGCCAAAGAACCATAGGAGCAGGAGACCGACAAGCATTCTTGCCTGAACGCTTACTGGCAGAAAAGATGAAAGCCGCCCCTCAGAAGTCGTCATGGTTTTCTCGCAGCGGCGAGGAAATATGAGCGAAAAGAGAGGAGCGGCTTTCATCATCGTTGGGGGTAGTTATGTGTCTATTCCCAGCCTGCTGCGCGCATAATTTTGAGGGGAATCTCGGTGTTGTCGATTTGACCTGCAAACTGTTCAGCACCTACCCCGATGGCGTAGACTCCCACGAAGCCATCGGAATGGCCGTTGCTCTGCCAGCCGATGAGACTGTGTTCGTCCATGATTTGGCTCGCAGTGTAGGACACAGGGTCTACGGAATTGTAGAGGCTCTTCTTGTTCTCCGAAGAGTTATCGACCAGTTGTTCGTAGGCCTTGTGGAGGCGTTCGGTTTGTGCTTCCGTCAGTTCGAGGCCGTCCCAGAAACCAAAGTTTTCTTTCAGATCCTGGCGCACCACTTCCCAACTGAACGCGCTGCCCTTTTCGCGGCGCAAAGCAGCCAGGTGGCGTGGATAGGCAAAGAAGGTTGTCTTCTGGTGGAGGAGCTTTTCGAGGTGGAGGGCATATTTTCCTCTGCCGAGGGACAAGCCGCCTGTTTCGTGGTCGGCGGTAACTACGATGAGCGTAGAGTCGGGCTTTCTCTTGTAGAACTCGTAAGCAATCTGAACACAGCTGTCCATGTCGATGAGTTCATGGATGAATCCGGCACCATCATTAGAGTGGCAGGCCATATCAATCATGCCGCCCTCGATCATCAGGAAAAAGCCATTGCGTTCCTTTTGGCGTTCGGAGAGGAAACGGATGCCCGCCTGCGTGATTTGCTCCAGCGAAAGATTTTCTGGTTTGCGGTCGAGCTTATATGGGATGGAATAATCGTTCTGTTTACTGTCGCGGAGCGGCTGGAGGAGAATCAACTTCTTCTGTCGGTTGGCCTGTTGGAGAAACTCATTGTAGCCGCGCACAATTTTATACTCATTGTCGGCAGCCTGCTGATAGAGGTCCTTATCACCGTTCTCCGATTGATGTTTCAAGATGTCGGAACCCGCGAAGAAGTCGAAACCAGAGAGGGTGAGCTGGCGGCCGATTTCATGGTAAGCATGACGCTCAGGCACATGGGCATAGAAAACGGCCGGCGTGGCGTGGTTGACCCCCACTGAAGTGGAGATGCCCACAGCAGCCCCGTGTTGCTGCGCGTGCCAAGCCACACTGTTGACAGGCGTGGTGAGATCGGGTAGCACTCCGACAGCGGCATTCTTTGTCTTAACACCCGAAGCTAAGGCCGTGCCCGCTGCAGCCGAGTCGGTAACACCGCTGGAGGCAGAATAAGTGGAGACGAGCCCCAGATAAGGGAACTGCGTGAAGCAGAGCGGTTTCATTCCGATGCGTCCCTCGCGGGCAGCCAGGAAGGTTTCGGCGGCATTGACTTGATTAACGCCCATGCCATCGCCAATGAAATAGAATACATACTTAGCCCTGGGCTGCGCCATTGCCACAAGGGTTAGCACAGTCAGGCATAATGTGGAGAGAAAACGTTTGGGAGTCATTTGTTAGTTCTTTTTATCCTCGCGGTAGGCACTTTCAATGTAGGGGAGACGGAGAAGGGTATCGCAGATACGCTTCACGTCGTCAGTGTCGTGGAGGAGGAATTCGATTGTTCCGTCGAAGATACCATCGTTGGTGTCGAGGGAGATGTGCTTGATCACCAAGTTCTGCTCACTGTTGTGGAGTACATCAGCAATGGCATAGAGCACGCCGTGGTCGTCAACACCTTTAACATGGATACAGACGGGGAAATAGAGAGTTTTGTGGGTGTCCCACTTGAGCGCGATGATATTATTGCCATAGCGCGTTTTGAGTTTTGCAGCCGTGGGGCAACTGCGTTTGTGGATTTCGAGCGTATTCTGGGGCGTGATATAGCCTAAGACGTCGTCGCCGGGAATAGGGTGGCAACACGGCGCTATGGTGCATTTCTGCAATGTGTCCTCGTTGAGTACAAGCGTTTGCTTGCGATTGAGGCCGCGCACAAAGTCCTCCACATCCGTGGAGTTGACCTCCGCTTGCTTCTTAGGTCCAATGAACGGCACATAGCGTCGCCAGCCCGTTTTGCGTACTTTCCCAGTGAGGGCATCCACATCGGACTGTCCCAGCTCAATTTTGTCGGCCCCCAATGCCAGTGCCAATTCATCGCGGTCGGCCAATTCGTGGAAACGGCGCAGGATGTCGATATTGGTACTTGTGGCTTCAATATCTTGCTCCTTAAAGAAAGCTGCAAGGCGTTCCTCACCGATGCGCATCTTCTCGCGGTTCTCACGACGCAAGATGGCTTGAATCTTTCCGCGCGCCTTAGCCGTAGTGGCAAAATTGAGCCATTCAGGTTTCACTTGTTGCTCGCGGGAGGTGAGAATCTCCACTTGGTCGCCGCTCTTGAGGCGGTAGCTCAGCGGCACGAGCTTATGGTTGACCTTCACCGCAAAGCAGTGGGTGCCGAGGAAGGAATGGATATGGAAAGCGAAGTCGAGAGCCGTGGCGTTGTTGGGCATGGTCTTGATTTCACCTTTCGGCGTGAAGACGAGGATTTCTTTAGAAAAAAGGTTGAGCTTGATGGTGTCGAGCAAATCAAGCGTGTCGGGCTGCGGGTCGTCAAGGATTTCTTTGATGGAGTCGAGCCATTTGTCGAGTTCATTCTCGTCGTAGTCGGCATCCTTATCCTTGTATTTCCAATGTGCCGCAAAGCCCTGCTCGGCAATATCGTTCATGCGGTCGGAACGGATTTGCACTTCAATCCATTTACCTTGGGCCGACATAAACGTGTTGTGGAGAGCTTGATAGCCATTGGCCTTGGGCGATGAGAGCCAGTCGCGGAAGCGCGTAGGATGGGGACGATAGATTTTCGTTAGGCCCGCATAGATGCTGAAGCACTCGTCGATTTCTTTCTTGCGATCGAGCGGAACGTAGACTATGCGAATGGCCAGAATATCGTAGATTTCGTTGAACGCCACATGCTTGTTCTGCATCTTGTTCCAGATGGAATAAGGCGTCTTTATGCGCTGCTGAATCTGATACTTGAAGCCCATGCCGTCGAGCAGTTCGCGGATGGGCGGCACAAAGTTGTCGAAGATTGAAGTGCGGTCGGCCTGTGTGGACGCCAGCATGTCCTCAATCATTTTATACTCCTCCGGGTGTTCATAACGGAAACTCAGGTCCTCCAGCTCTGTCTTGATCTTGTTGAGACCTAAGCGGTCGGCCAACGGGGCGTAGATATAGAGCGTTTCGCCCGCAATCTTATACTGCTTTGAGGGCAGCATGGACGAAAGGGTGCGCATGTTGTGGAGGCGGTCACTGATTTTGATGAGGATTACGCGTATGTCGTCGCTCATCGTGAGCAGGAGCTTCTTGAAAGTCTCGGCTTGTAGCGAAGCGCGGTCGCCGAAGATGCCACCAGAGATCTTGGTGAGTCCCTCCACAATATTGGCCACTTTCGGACCAAAGAGGTTGCAGAGGTCTTCGTTAGTATAATCGGTGTCCTCTTCCACATCGTGGAGCAGGGCAGCACAGATCGAAGTGGAGCCTAAGCCTATCTCTTCGCAGGCTATTTGCGCAACGGCGATGGGATGGAGTATGTATGGCTCTCCCGAACGTCGGCGCACACCTTTGTGGGCCTGCTTGGCAAAATTGAAAGCCTTGGTGATGACATCCACTTTCTTGCGGTGGTTGGTGGCCAGATAGGTATCGAGCAACTTTTGGAAGGCTGCACTGATCATTTCCTCATCTTTCAACTCCTGAGGTGTAAGTTTTTTCGTCGTGTCGGTCATCATGATTGTGAAATTAAGGGGGTGGAGAAATGGCTCGAAGTGGTTGTGCCGTTGCTTATTTCACTTTGAGTTTTTGTCCGGGTTTGATTTTCGAACCAGAGATCTTGTTCTTTTTCTTGAGCTTCTCTACTGTGGTGTTGTTGCGCTTAGCGATATCGGAGAGTGTGTCGCCTTTCTTGACCGTTGTAGAGGAGTTTTTCTCTGCTTTCTTTGTTCTCTTGGTATCTGCCGTCTTGCTGTGGCGTCCTTTACGCTTGTCGCTCTTGCTGTTGCTGCGATTGTCGTCGCGCTCATCAGTCTGGCTGTGGCGCGTACTGCGCGTATGGCGGCGTGCCTCCGCTCTGCTCTCGCGGTTGCTGGAGGACGTTGTCTCCTGTCGGTCTGCACGACTGGAGCGACTGTGTGTGGTGCGCGGTGCCTCTGTTTCGTCCACTTCCACTTCGGCACGCTGCGTCAAGAGTTCATCCGCGCGGTAGTTGTAGACACTATCGCGCAAGTCGATAAACCTTTCTGTGGCGTCCTGAGGTAAGGTGAGCGAGGAGAGCGCTGAAAGTCCCGGAATAATATCTGTTTTGTACTGCGGATTGAGTGCGCGAACAACTTCGATGTCTACTTTGCAAAGTTCGGCCACCTGCTGCATGTGGAGCGTGCGGTCAACGAGCACCGTGTCCGTCAGTATCGGATAGCGACTTTTCATCGGTGCGATGTTGTGGTCGCAATAGTAGTTCATCACATAGTTAGCAGCTATGAATGCGGGCACATAGCCGCGTGTTTCATTGGGCAGGTAGCGATAGATTTTCCAATAGTCGCGTTCTCCGCCCGTTCGGCGAATGGCTTTGCTCACTTGCTGAGGCCCTGCATTGTAGGCCGCGAGGACGAGATTCCAATCGCCATAAATATTATAGAGGTCTTTGAGATACTTGGCGGCAGCCCAACTGGCTTTGTAGGGGTCCATGCGCTCATCAACGAGACTGTTTATCTTCAGATCGTAGCGGCGGGCTGTAGTGATCATAAACTGCCAGAGGCCGGCGGCTCCAGCACGGCTGATGGCCGTTGGGTCGAGACCTGATTCAACAACGGGCAGATATTTCAGTTCGAGCGGTAGGCCGTAGGCATCGAGTGCTGCCTCGAAGATGGGGATGTAATAGTTGCCTGCACCGAGCATATAGCTCACCTTGTTGCGCAACTCCTCTGTGTAGCGGTCGATGAACTTCTGCACGATTGGATTGTAGGGCATCTCCATCTTGTTGGGTAAGCGTTGCAATCGCTCGCGGTACACCTCCGGAGCGTATGTCACATTATAGTTTGAGGTGGTTGCGGTAGTGTCAACGTAGAGATACTTTTTGGCCAACCATTTCTGAAGTTGGACACTCTCGTTGCTATTCATACCTTCGGGTATGTCGAAGACTTCATCACGGTTGGTAATGGAGTCGTGAACTGTGATTTCGCTTTGTGCTGCGAGGCCTGCGGGAAGAACCGTCAGAGCCAATGTGAGAAATATCTTGTTGATTTTGTTCATACTGTTCTTTAGCGTGTGCCCCACAATGCTAAGGGGGCTGTGTCCCAACGTAAAGATGTTCGTTGGGGTTAGAAATTAAAACTACAACCGATGCCGTAGGAAGTTTGGCGAATCAGAGGTGTCGACTGCTGGATAACGGCCGGCTGGAGCTGCATACTCAAGTCGGGCGAAATATCGAACACAGAGAGCTGAGCATCTACATAGGCATCGATCACGCTCAAGGCGTAAACGCCCACGAAGGCAAAGATACTCATGTCGCGATAACGGCGATAGCGGTTTTTGCGGTTTTTGAAGATGGTTTTGAAGCGTTCTTCCTTCCCTGTGATATCGTAGTTGGGAGGAAGCATATTCAGATACGACTTTGTGTTTGGGTCGTCGTCCATAATGTCCAGATAGGCTTGCGAATAGTCGCGGTACATCTGCTGGTTCCACATGAGGGCGTAAGTACAACCCAAGAAACCACCGTAGAAGATAGGCAGTTTCCAGTATTTGCGATTATAGATCTGTCCCGCACCTGGGCACACAAGTGCCAACCAGAGGGCGCGCTTAGGATCGGGAACAAAGGCAGCGTTGGCGGCCTTTTTGAGATTCTCCTTCGTAACGCTTTCCGCCATCTTTCGCAGGCGCGCCGTGTCGGCTGGCAGCTTCCCCTCTTGTGCCTTCTTGACCGTGTCGGTCAGCATCTCTATGGTTTCGCCCTTCAGCATTTCTGTCTCAATGGCTTTCTGCTGCTTCTTGGCTTTTTTGCTGATAGCTTTCACGGACGAGACCTTTGTGGAGTCGTCCACAATAAGACGTGCTTGCGCCGCTCCCTTCGCAGGTGCAAGGAAAGCGGCGACCAAAATAATGAGGATGTATTGCGATAGCGTTTTCGTCATTGTTGTAGGAGTGGCCAAAGGCCTAACTTCTCATCTTGTCGAACATAGCGATGATTTTCTCCAATTCTTCTTCGTTGCCGAAGTTGATAGTGATTTTGCCTTTGCCTTGCTGTGAACAAGTCATCTGCACTTTGGTTTGGAAGAAGTCGCTGAGCCGACCTTTTAGTTCGTTGTATTCTTCAGGCAAGCGGTTCTTGCGGTTGCTCAACTGGTGCCGACCGCTCTTTACAGTCTCGCCAGCGTTGAGGGCCTTTACCATTTCCTCCACTTGTCGAACGCTGTAGCCCCGTTCCTGCACTTCTTTGAAAAGTCTCAGCATCACGCTGGGCTCTTGCGCACCGAGAATGGCGCGGGCATGGCCTTGGTCGATGGATTTGTTGCGCAGAGCCAGCTGCACAGGGGCGGGAAGTTTGAGGAGACGCAAGGCGTTGGCCACCGTGGCCCGCCTCTTACCCACTTTCTCGCTCAGTTCCTCCTGCGTGAGGTGGTACTGCTCAATGAGCTTTTGGTAAGCCAACGCCACCTCAATGGCGTTGAGGTCTTCGCGCTGGATATTCTCCACCAGCGCCATTTGCATCATATTTTCATCGTTGGCGGTGCGGACGTAGGCGGGAATTGTTGTGAGACCTGCCAACTTTGAGGCGCGCCAACGTCGCTCACCGGCAATAATCTCATAGCTCTCGTCGTCCATCTGTCGCAGTGTGATGGGCTGGACGATGCCCAACTGGCGGATGCTTTCTGCCAACTCCTCCAGCGCTTCTTCGTCAAACTCATGGCGGGGCTGGTTGGGGTTGGGGACAATTCTGTCAACGGGGATTTCGTTGATAGACGAACTGCCGCTGGTGTGTATTTCGTCGGCCGTATCAATCAAGGCGTCGAGGCCTCGACCCAATGCGGGGAATTTCTTGTGTACTGGCATTGTTTTTTTCTTTTGTTCTATTCTCGGACGGGCCTAAAGAAGCGAACCACTCCGATAAGCCTTTCTCTGAGGATGCTTTACTTCTCGCTCGTTTGTTTCTCTCGCTCTATGAGTTCGCGGGCCAGCGACAAATGGTTCTTTGAGCCTGTGGATTCCGCATCGTAGAGAATGGCGGGCAAACCATGGCTGGGCGCTTCGGAGAGCTTCACGTTGCGCTGAATAACGGTCTTGAACACCAGTTCCTGGAAGTGGCGCTTCACTTCGTCGTAGATCTGGTTGGCCAAACGCAGGCGACTGTCGTACATCGTTAGGAGGAACCCCTCTATCTCTAATCTGGGATTGAGCTTCTTCTTGATGATGCGGATTGTGTTCAGCAATTTGCTGATTCCCTCTAAGGCAAAGTATTCGCACTGCACGGGAATGATGACAGAGTCCGCAGCCGTAAGACTGTTGACCGTGATCAGTCCTAACGAAGGACTACAATCGATGAGAATATAATCGTAGAGGTCTTTGACGGGTTTGAGAAGCTCGGAGATAATGTACTCGCGTTTTTTGAAGTTGAGCATCTCCACTTCAGCCCCTACCAAATTGATATGGGAAGGAACCACATCCAGACCCTCAATTTCGGTTGTGTAAATGGCTTCGCGAATGTCGCCGCGATTCACAATACACTCGTAGATAGACGTGTCTATCTCGTTGAGGTTAACACCTAAGCCGGAAGAGGCGTTGGCTTGCGGGTCAGCGTCGATGAGGAGAACTTTCTTTTCGAGCGTTGCCAGAGAGGCAGCCAGATTCATCGAAGAGGTGGTCTTTCCAACACCGCCTTTTTGGTTCGCTATTGCGATGATTTTTCCCATGGGTTCCAATTCGTTATTTAGGTCGCAAAAATAACAAATAATCGTGGAACACTCATGGATAATAGCCTTTTTTAGTATTTTTGCAACGTTTTTTTGTGGAACGATAACCTTTCGCCCGTCGGTTCGCTTACGGGATTTGTTTCTTTTTTTATGACAGAAAATAGACCCTATATTCTTATCTCCAACGATGATGGCTACCAAGCTGGTGGCATTAACTTTTTGATCGACACGCTCAAGTCCGTGGCCGATCTATTGGTCGTAGCTCCCGACGGCCCGCGGTCGGGATTCAGCACTGCCATCACATCGGCCCACCCCATTCATGCCGTCCTCATTCGCAAGGAACCGGGCCTAACGGTTTATGCTTGTTCTGGCACGCCAACGGACTGTGTCAAACTGGCTCTTAATCGCTACATCGAACGCCGCCCAGATCTCGTTATAGGTGGTATAAATCATGGTGACAATTCCAGCGTAAACGCTCATTATTCGGGCACTATGGGCGTGGTGCAGGAAGCTGCCATGCAGGGCCTCCCTGCTGTGGCTTTCTCGCTTTGTGATATGAGTGCAAAAGCTGATTTCACGCCTTTGCGCCCTTATCTGATCGACATCACGATGAAGGCTCTCATGGCGGGTCTGCCAGAATTCACTTGTTTGAACGTAAACTTCCCCAAACGCGCTAAATTTGAGGGTGTTCGCATCTGTAGGATGGCACGAAGTCGTTGGGAAAAAGATATCAAAGATTTAGACAATGCTGGGCGCAGTGGCAACTGGTATTGGCTCGTAGGCGACTGCCAAGAATTAGAGCCTGATGCCACCGATACTGACCGCTGGGCGCTCTCCCACGGCTATGTAGCTATTACGCCGACAACACTCGACAACACGGCCACACGCTTGATGCCGATGCTGAAAAGTCTGTTCTAACTTCCCTCGGATGGGTCGGACCAGTCGGACTTGTCGGACCTGTCCGAGAAAACAAGCAATCCCTTATGCGCTACTTCCTAATTGCTGGTGAGGCCAGCGGAGATTTACACGCGGCCCATTTGATGAAAGCTCTGCAGGCTGAAGATCCCGAAGCCGAGTTCCAATATTATGGTGGAAACAATATGCAGGCCGTTGCGCCGGGATGCTTGCGCCACTACGAGGACTTGGCTTATATGGGTTTTATTCCTGTATTGCTCCACGCTCGCACTATCTTGCGCGGGATGCGGCAGTGCAAAGAGCAGATTAGAGCTTATCGGCCGGATGTGGTTATTTTGGTGGACTATCCTGGCTTTAATCTCTCCATCGCGCGCTTTGTTCACGCGGAGCAAATCTGCCCCGTGTTCTATTATATCTCCCCTAAAATCTGGGCTTGGAAGGAGCGGCGCATCAAGAACATTCGGCGCGATGTCGACCGCCTTTATTCTATTCTGCCGTTTGAGGTAGACTATTTCAAACGGAAACACAACTATCCCATCACTTATGTAGGCAATCCCACCATGGATGAGGTGGATGCTTTTGTCCGTCAGCACGGACTGCCTGCTCCCAACGGACGCACCCTCGCTTTGTTGCCTGGCAGCAGACGGCAGGAGGTGGCGGACAATCTCTCGCGTATGCTCTTAGCGGCTGCCCCCGTGCTTGCGGAGCGCGATATGCTGGCTGAGATTGCCGTTGCTCCGGCTTTGCCGCTCGATTTCTATGAGCGCATCATCAGTGCGTCGGGCGTGGAGCGCAGCAGGGTAAAACTGGTGGAGAATCAGACTTATGCATTGCTGTCGCGCTCAACGGCGGCTCTCGTCACCTCTGGGACGGCCACGCTCGAAACGGCTCTGTTCCGCGTTCCGCAAGTGGTGTGCTACTACATCACTTTGGGGCCGCTCTTCCGCCTGCTGCGTCGCCTCTTTTTGAAAGTTCCTTTCGTCTCTTTGGTCAATCTGGTGGGCGGCGAAGAGATTGTGCCCGAACTCATAGCCGATGAAATGAACGTGAGGAATGTTCGCTGCCAACTGGAGTCTATCCTCCCCAACGGCCGCTGCCGCGAAGCGCAGTTGCAGGGCTATGAGCGAATGGCCAAGATTCTCGGGCAACCCGGCGCTCCCGAACACGCTGCTCAGGACATGGTCAAGGCGCTGAGAGAAAAGAGAAACGCCCAATAGTCCGCCTCATCTGTCTTCTCTGAAAAAGTTTCTCCCAACTCGTCCTACTGTTCCGAATCGTCGGAGTTTCCATAAAAGAGAATCGCCACCGCTGGCTGATTTTCTGCTCTCCTAAGAAAAATTGTGTAACTTTGCCTCAACATTACCAATAACACTATCCGTTATGCAAAAACTCGCACATCTTTTTGCTCAGAAATTGCTTCAAGTTGAGGCTATCAAACTGCAACCCGAAGCTCCCTTCACTTGGGCCAGCGGCTGGCTCTCTCCGTTCTATTGTGACAACCGCAAAGTGCTCGCCTTCCCTGACGTGCGCTCGTTCGTGAAACTCGAACTGTGTCGCCTCATCCTCGAAACTTATCCTGAAGCTGAGGCTGTGGCTGGCGTGGCTACGGGGGCTATCGCGCAAGGTGCTTTGGTGGCCGACGAACTGGGACTCCCCTTCAGCTATGTCCGTTCAAAACCCAAAGACCATGGAATGCAGAATCTCATTGAGGGACAAGTGGCTCCTGGTGCTAAAGTTGTCGTGGTGGAGGACTTGATTTCCACGGGCGGCAGTAGTTTGAAGGCTGTGCAGGCTTTGCGCGACCACGGTTGCGAGGTGCTCGGCATGGTGGCCAGTTATACCTACGGTTTCGAAGTGGCTCGCAAGGCGTTCGAGGAAGCTAATGTCGAACTCACCACGCTGACCAACTACGAAGCAGTGGTGGAAACGGCGCTCCAAACGGGATATATCAGCGAGCAGCAAGTTCCCCTGCTCCACGATTGGCGCAAAGACCCCGCCAACTGGGGCAAGAAATAAGCCGTCGCCTCATTCTTTCGTCGGGAAAGATTCTGATGTCCGCCCCTCCCACGGGGTAGGCTCGCCTGAGGAGTGAGTAATTCTTTATCATCATATAGCCCCTTCCGCGCGCTCTTATGGAGTGGCGGAAGGGGCTTATTGTGTCCGTTTCCTTATTCCTCGTATCTTTTTATTATCTTTGCCGCCCAACAAACACAATAAGAATATGGGATTAAGCAAATATGAAAGCGAAGTGAAAAATGTGGCACAGCCGCAGCAGCAACTATACGAACGTTTCAGCAACCTACGCAATCTGGAGGGCATCAAAGAGCGTCTCTCCGATCCCGCCGTACAAGAACGCATGGCGGCAGAGTTGCCCGCCGACAAGTTGGAGCAGGCTCGCCAGCAGTTTCAGAACGTAGAATTTACGGAGGACACCATCTTACTCACAACGCCTGTGGGAAAAATCACCTTCCGCGTGGTGGAGCGCGAAGAACCCAAACTCGTCAAGATGGGGAGCGAAGGCAGCCCCATCCCTTTGACCATCTGGATTCAGATGCTCCCAACGGACGTTTACTCCAGTAAACTCCGCGTCACCGTAGGGGCGGAAGTCAATATGTTCATGAAAGGCATGGTGGCAAAACCTCTCCAGCAGGCTGCCGATGGGTTGGCCAACATCTTGAGCGTACTGCCATGATGCGCCATTGGAGTTGGGCGGTGACGCTTGCAATCCTCTTTTTACTCTCGGCGTGTTCGTCCACGCCGGAGTATGCTCGCGTACGCGCTTTCTATCGTTGTGCTAACGTGGCAGGAGCTCCGGCTCTGATGCACGCCTTAGCTCCCAACAGCGGTGTGTTCTGCACCATCCGCTTCTCGGGAAGTATGAGCTATGTGGACTATATGAACACCGCGGGCGAGCGGTCGCGCCAGAATCTCTCGGCAGCTGACAAGTCCTACGGTATGCCGCAGTTTATCGCCGGCTTTATCGTGGGTCAGCTTCCCACGGCAACGCTCTCTGGCAAAGGACTGGTGGCCTACGACTTGGTATGCCCCAACTGCTACGCTTCTTCCTTCATCCAGCGTTCCTTGGAATTCTCTACGCAGGATGCCACCCTCGTCCATTGCAGTAGGTGCCGACGCATCTACAGCCTTGCCAACGAAGGCGCCGTGGTGGAAAATGCGCAGAGCGAAAAGGATAAGAAACTCTATCAATACCACATCCAATACGGCAATAATGCGATGGTCATCACCAACTGACATTTTGAGCGAAAACTTAATTTACCTCCCAAAAATTTGTCAGTTTCCGAATCATAGCTTATCTTTGCACCCAGTTCTGCCCGAATGGTGGAATGGTAGACACGAGGGACTTAAAATCCCTTGGTCAGTAATGGCTGTGCGGGTTCGAGTCCCGCTTCGGGCACGGAAGTTCCCAATCACCTCGTGTGGGGCGGTTGGGACTTTTTAGTATTTGTTGGCAGAATGGTGGCTCAGAACTTTCGGTAAGTGCCTTGCCTTCGTCCCTCCGATAGGGCTGCTCAACGCTCCAAACATGGAATTCAACGATTATGGGAAGAAACAAATTTTCAGCAAAGGAAATAAAGGCTATCAGTAAGCTGTTGCGCAGAAAGAACGCAGGCAACCGCTATCAGCAGAAGCTCATACGCCATCAGTTGCGTGTGGACTACGAATTCAACATCTCCGACTTCAACGAGCCTGGCAAGGCGTTTGGCGAGGAGGATTTGCAGGCTACCATCGACCGCGGGGCAATCCAGGTACTCGACGATGCTACCATCGAGGCGATGAAGGCGAAACGCGCGCGCGACAAGGCACAAAGAGAGGCCGAGCAAATGCAGGATGCTGTGGACACGGGAGAAGCCACCGACTGGCAAGAGGCAATGCGCGAATGGCAGGCCTGGGAGGACGGACAGAAAACGGAAGAATAACGACAACAGCCGTATGGAAAACTTCGCAGCTATTGATTTCGAAACGGCCAACAACCAGCGCACGAGCGTGTGTAGCGTGGGCGTTGTCATCTATAGGAATGGCGTTAAAGTGGACCAGTTCTATTCGCTCATCAAGCCCGAACCCGAAGTTTACAACTACTTCTGCACACAGGTGCATGGTCTCACGGAGGTCGACACGCAGAGCGCACCGCTCTTCCCCGAGGTGTGGGCCGAGATTGCGCCCCGCATAGAGGGTTTGCCGCTTGTGGCGCACAACAAAGCCTTCGACGAAAGTTGCTTGAAAGCCGTGTTCCGCTGCTATCAGATGGACTACCCCGATTATCCTTTCTATTGCACCCTCGCGCGCTCCCGACAAGTGTGGCCCGAAGGCTCTCACACCCTCGACCTCATCGCAGCTCGCTGTGGCTACGACCTTCAAAACCACCATCACGCCTTGGCCGATGCTGAAGCCTGTGCTGCCATAGCGCGGAAGATACTTTGAGAGATTCCTTTCCTTTACTTTATACGGCGACACCTTGTGTCGTCTTTTTTTATGCATTACTTCGAACCCTTGGGGCGTTTAAGTGAATATATCCCATTATATTTGCAGGCGAAAAAAATCCTTACATAATAAGAAATGGAAGAACCTATCACACTGGTGGTCGTGGACTGCCAATACGATTTCTGCCATCCCGCGGGCACGCTCTATGTGAAAGGGGCGGAAACAGCGGTGGAAAATATCCTCCACTTTATCTCAACGACGGACAACATCGCGGAAGTGATTTTCACCGTTGATTGGCACCAAGCCAAGGACGATTCGTTTGCTCCGCAAGGTGGGCCGTGGCCGCCCCATTGCATACGTTTCTCACAAGGCGCGCAGATCGACCCACGCCTCGTGCAAGCCTGCTTGGAGCGCGACATACCTTTTCAGGTGATACGCAAAGGGGAGGTGAAGGAAACCGAGGAGTATGGGGCTTTTCAATATATCTTGGAACTCGCCCATGGCAAATACCGCTTGGCCACTATGACCGACGAGGTGATTACCACCAACAGACCCATGGCCATTTGCGGCGTGGCGGGCGACTACTGTGTGTTGGAAACGCTGAAAAACCTCGTGAAGCGCAATTTCTCTGTCCGCGTTTTTGCCCAAGGTATTGCCTCCATCGATGGCGGTAAACGCCTGGACGACTATGTACGCCAAGAGAACTTGGAGTACTGCTAAAGAAAGGGAGTTTTTAGCCCACGAATGGACACGAATAAGGCGAAGGAGCACGAATTTTTACTTATTGCTGAGCTTAGTTGATCGTTTCTCAAAACAACTAAAACAGCTGAAAATATCCTTATTGTGCGAGCGGATACAATAAAGGCGTCAGCTGACAGCCTTATTCTGTCAGCTGACGCAATAAGGATATTTTCGAAGGGAGTTTTTAGCCCACGAAAGAACACGAAGATAGTGAAAAAACACGAATTTTATATCTTTTAGCTCATTAAGCTCTCGGACAAGTCGGACAACTCTGACCTGTCCGAAAACCACTACCTAAGCTAAGTAATAAGAAAAAAATTCGTGTCCCTTCGCCTTATTTGTGTCTATTCGTGGGCTAAAAATCCCTTTCGTGGGCAGAAGAAAGCAGGGAGCAGAGTATTCCCCCACTACCCCACGCTGCCTTCGAGACTCACACTAAGGAGCTTCTGGGCCTCAACGGCAAATTCCATCGGGAGCTTATTGATGACATCCTTGGCATAGCCATTGACGATGAGGTCGACGGCGTTTTCGGTGGGGATGCCGCGTTGGTTGCAATAGAAGAGCTGATCCTCACTGATTTTGGAGGTCGTGGCTTCGTGCTCCACAATGGCGTTGTTGTGGTGAACGTCGATGTAAGGGAACGTGTGCGCACCGCATTTATCGCCCAACAGGAGTGAATCGCACGAACTATAGTTGCGCGCACCTTCCGCATGAGGACCGCATTTCACAAGGCCGCGATAAGAATTCTGGCTATGGCCTGCGGAGATTCCTTTGGAAACGATAGTGGAGCGCGTGTTGCGTCCGAGGTGCACCATCTTTGTTCCGGTGTCGGCTTCCTGGTAGTTGTTGGTCACGGCCACGCTGTAGAACTCAGCTTGGCTGTTGTCGCCCATCAAGATGCAGGAGGGGTATTTCCACGTGATGGCCGAACCGGTCTCCACCTGCGTCCAAGAGAGCTTTGAGTTCTCCCCGCGGAGCTGTCCGCGCTTTGTGACGAGGTTGTAAACGCCTCCCTTGCCCTCGGCATCGCCCGGATACCAGTTTTGAACGGTGGAATATTTCACTTCCGCGTCTTTATTGACTACGATCTCAACGATGGCAGCATGGAGCTGGTTTTCGTCGCGCATCGGAGCGGTACATCCCTCCAGATAGCTGACATAGCCGCCGTCATCGCATACGATGAGCGTGCGCTCAAACTGTCCTGTGTTGCGGGCGTTGATGCGGAAATAAGTGGAGAGTTCCATCGGGCAACGCACGCCTTTGGGGATGTAGACGAAAGAACCATCGGAGAAAACAGCACTGTTGAGGGCGGCAAAGAAGTTGTCGCGATAGGGCACAACAGAGCCGAGATATTTGCGGACGAGTTCGGGATTTTCACGGATGGCCTCAGAGATACTGCTGAAGATAACACCTTTCTCTGAGAGGCGTTCCTTGAAGGTGGTTTTGACGGAAACGGAGTCCATCACAGCATCTACGGCCACGCCGCTCAATGCCATACGTTCTTCGAGAGGAATGCCCAACTTGTCGAACGTGCGCATCAGTTCGGGGTCGATTTCCGTCTTGCCGTTCGGCTTTTTCTTTGTCGGGTCGGCGTAGTAAGAGATGGCTTGGTAGTCAATCTCAGGGAGGTTGACGTGTCCCCAAGAGGGCTGCTTGAGTGTGAGCCAATGGCGATAGGCCTTCAGGCGGAAGTTGAGCATCCACTCCGGTTCCTCCTTTCGGCGGGATATTTCGCGGATGACCTCTTCATTGAGGCCGCTATCGATGATATCAGTCTTAACGTCCGTGGTGAAGCCGTATTCGTATTTTTTCTCGGCTACACTGCGGACGAATTCATTTTGTTCTGCCATAATGATTGAGTTTTCGACCAGCGTTAATGCTTCTTCGGCTTATCGCTGGTAGTTTTCTTTCGATGAGTGGGCTTTTGCTTGTGGCTAACATCCACCCAAACGGTGTCGCCTACCGTTTGCTGAGCGCGCAGACTATCGGAATCGACGGTCGATGAGGATGCCTCCGTAGAAGCATGGTCGAACGCCCAGCCGAGGAAGTCTTTGCAGGGAGCATAGAGGTAGGATGTTGATGTCTTGCTCTCGTCGAGGATGCGGAGACCTCCCATCACGTTGAGGACGCAGCTAAGGAGAATGAGATATTTCACTACGCTGACGCCCACGCCGAGAAGACTGTTGGGAAGCCCGAGGCACATACCTTTGAGTGCCTTTGTCACGACCTTTGCCACAAAGCCGAGGGCGATGGGCACGATGATCCAAAGGATGAAGAAAGCCACGACGCTGGTCATCATGTTGGTCTGACTACCGTCGACAGTGAGGTATTCGCCCAACGTGGAGTAGAACGTGGCGGCCACAAACAGGCCGAGCAAGAATCCGACGGCACTGGCGAGCTGCTTCACAAAGCCGTCGTGCCAACCGTCGTAGATGGCCCACAAAAGGACTATAAGTAAGAAAATGTCCAACATTCTTGTTCCTATATATATTATATGTGTAGAAAAAACGGATGAAAGGATTGGGAGAGAATCCTTTCCAACCTTTCATCCGTCAGTATATCAAAAACTGTGCCTTTGGAGTGTTGGCCAGCTGCTCCCTTCTCGCGGAGAGGGGCTTGCGGCAAGTCAGCAGTCCGCGTGCTGTTTACTGCAGTTTCTGCTTGATTTCGATTTCTTCGTAGGTCTCGATGATATCGCCCTCCTTGATGTCGTTGCAGTTGGCAAGGCTGATACCGCACTCGAAGTTCGTGCTCACTTCCTTCACATCGTCCTTGAAGCGTTTCAGGGCGTTGATGGCGCCGGTGAACACTACGATACCGTCGCGAATGAGGCGGGCCTTATCGGTGCGCTTCACCTTACCGTCGGAGACATAAGCACCGGCTACAGTACCCACCTTGGAGATGTGGTAAACCTGGCGCACGTCGATGGTAGAAGTAACCTGTTCTTTGACAATCGGCTTCAACATACCTTCCATAGCCTGGCGCACATCGTCGATAGCGTCGTAGATGACGGAGTATTGACGAATTTCGACACCTTCCTTATCGGCCAACTTGCGGGCTGCCTGACTCGGACGAACCTGGAAGCCTACGATGACAGCTTCTGAGGCTGCCGCCAGCGTCACATCGTTCTCGCTGATCTGTCCTACGCTCTTGTGGATAACGTTGACCTGAATGGTCGGCGTGCTGAGCTTGATAAACGAGTCGGAGAGTGCTTCGACAGAACCGTCCACGTCGCCCTTGACGATGATATTGAGCTCTTGGTAGTCGCCCTGTTTGAGGCGGCGGCCGATTTCATCGAGCGTCAGCATCTTCTGCGTACGGAGGTCCTGCTCACGCTGGAGCTGTTCGCGCTTAGATGCAATCTCGCGCGCTTCTTGCTCAGAGGACATCACGTGGAACTGGTCGCCGGCCTGCGGTGCGCCATTGAAACCGAGGAGCGTAGCGGCCATAGCGGGGGCCACCTCCTGGATGCGCCCTCCGCGCTCATTGAAGAGCGCTTTCACGCGGCCGAAGCTCGTTCCGGCCAGTACGATGTCGCCCTGACGGAGCGTTCCGTTGCTCACGAGGACTGTGGCAGTGTAGCCGCGGCCCTTGTCGAGGGTGGATTCGATAATCGTACCCATGGCGTTGCGGTTCGGGTTGGCCTTGAGTTCAAGCATATCGGCTTCGAGGAGTACTTTCTCGAGCAATTCCTTAACGCCGATGCCCTTCTTGGCACTGATGTCCTGACTTTGGTACTTACCGCCCCATTCTTCCACGAGGAAGTTCATCGCTGCCAGGCTTTCCTTGATCTTATCGGGGTTTGCAGCAGGCTTGTCGATTTTGTTGATGGCGAAAACGATAGGCACATTGGCCGCCATAGCGTGGTTGATGGCCTCTTTCGTTTGCGGCATGATGTCGTCATCGGCTGCAATGATGATGATAGCAATGTCGGTGACCTGTGCACCGCGGGCACGCATGGCCGTGAAGGCTTCGTGACCCGGCGTATCCAAGAAGGTGATGTTTCGACCGCTATCGAGCGTCACGTTGTAGGCTCCGACGTGCTGCGTGATACCACCTGCCTCACCGGCAATAACGTTGGCGTTGCGGATGTAGTCGAGCAATGATGTCTTACCGTGGTCTACGTGACCCATCACCGTAACTATCGGTGCGCGGGGCTTGAGATCTTCTTCAGCATCTTCCACCTCGGCCACAGCATCCTGCACCTCTGCACTGATGTATTCGGTCTTGTAGCCAAATTCCTCGGCTACAATATCGATGGTCTCTGCTTCGAGACGCTGGTTGATGCTGACCATCATACCGATGTTCATACACGTAGCGATGACTTTCGTTACGGGAACATCCATCATCGTTGCGAGCTCGTTGGCTGTCACAAACTCGGTGAGCTTGAGCACCTTGCTCTCTGCTTTTTCTTCCCGACGTAGCTCTTCTTCCTGGGCACGCACTTGTTCGCGTTTCTCCTTGCGGTATTTTGCGCCTTTGTTCGTCTTGGACTTATTCGTGAGGCGTGCGAGCGTATCGCGTACCTGCTTTGCTACATCTTCGTCGCTAACTTCTTGCTTCACCGGAGCTTTACCGCGGCGATTGTTCTTCTTGCCGCCACCCTGGTTGTTGCCGTTGTTCTTAGAGTTGTTATTGTTGTTGCGATTACGGTTTCCACCGCCACCTTGCTGATTGGCAGCCGCGTTAATATCCACGCGCTGTCCACCACCGATGCGGTTGCGTTTTTTCTTTTCTCCGTTAGCGTTTTGCTGCTTGTTTTCGCGCTCCTTGCGGCGTTCTTCCTTTGTTTTCTTCTTGGGACGCGTGGAGGCATTGATAGCTGCCAGGTCGATAGTGCCGAGCACCTTCGGACCTTGTAGTTCGGGCGTTGATTTGAGTTCGAACACGCCGTCTTTCACTTGGCCTATTTCGCGGGCACGTTCTTCCACGCTGGCTTTCTGCTTCTTCTGTGGCTCGGTTTTCGCCTCAGCTTTGGGAGCAGGAGTTGCAGGAGCCTCCGCAGGTTTCTTCTCGGGTTGTTCTGCTTTGGGCTGTGGTTTTTCGGCCTTAGGAGCTGGAGTCGCCTCAGGCTTTTTCTCCTCGGCAGGTTTCTCGGCCTTGGGAGCTTCTTGCTTGGGTTGCTCGGCAGGTGCTGCAGCTTTCGGTTCGAGGTCAATCTTTCCTACGACTTTCGGCCCTACCTGTGGGATTTCGGTTTTGATTTCTACCGCCTTCTTGCGTTCTTCCTTGGCTTTCTCCTTTTTGCGCTGTTCCTGTCGCTTCTCTTCTTGTCGAGTTTGGCGCAGTTTTTCAGCTTCGTTGCGGAGGTGCTCATCGGTTTGAAACTCCTTTTTCACCAAGGAGTACTGTTCGTCCGTCAGCTTCGTATTGGGATTTACTTCCTCGAGCTTGTGACCTTTCTTTTCCAGAAAGTCGACGACGGTTTGCATTCCTACGTTGAATTCTTTGATAACTTTATTTAATCTGATAGCCATGCTTGTTTGTTAAAATGAGGTGCGGCGTTGCCGCGGGATGTGCTAATGTGCTGCTATTGATGATTTGCTTTTGTGCTGTGCCGATGCTTAGTAATGTGTTTATGCCTTTGTTCCGAACAAGCCCGCAGGCCCTTACCACATCAGCACATTGGGTTCGTTTGCCGAACCTTACATCAGCACATTTTTTGACGGTCTCACGCTCGTTATTCTTCGAACTCGGCGCGAAGGACGCGGAGCACGTCGTCGACGGTCTCTTCCTCCAGGTCGGCCTTTTCGATGAGCATTTCGCGAGGAGCATTGAGCACGTCCTTAGCTGTGCGCAGACCGATGCCCTTGATAGCGTCGATGACCCACTGCTCTATTTCGTCGTTGAACTCGTCGAGGTAGATATCGTCCTCCTCGGGTTCGTTGCTGTCCGACTCGCGGAAGACGTCGATGGTGTATTCTGTCAGCATGGAAGCCAACTTGATGTTCATACCGCCCTTACCGATGGCCAGGCTCACCTCTTCGGGATTGAGATAGACCTCTGCTTTCTTGTTTACCTCGTCCAGGATGATGCGATTGACTTGTGCAGGACTGAGTGCGCGCTGGATAAAGAGGGCGGTGTTCGTGGTGTAGTTGATCACGTCGATGTTCTCGTTGTGAAGTTCGCGCACGATACCGTGGATGCGGCTACCCTTCACGCCGACACACGCTCCAACGGGGTCGATGCGGTCGTCGTAGCTCTCAGCGGCAATCTTTGCGCGTTCGCCCGGGATGCGGGCAATGCGGCGCAGACTGATAAGGCCGTCGGCAATCTCGGGGATTTCGGCCTCGAGCAGACGCTGCAAGAATGCAGGACTGGTACGGCTCAAGAAGATTTTCGGGTTTCCGTTGGCATTGTCCACGCGGTCGATGACGGCGCGCACGGTGTCTCCCTTATGGAAGAAGTCGCGGGGAATCTGCTGACTCTTAGGCAGCAGCAGTTCGTTGTTCTCATCGTCAACGAGGAGCGTCTCGTTCTTCCAAGTCTGATAGACTTCGGCAGAGATAATCTCGCCCACGCGATCCTTGTATTTGTTGTAGAGCGCGTCGTGTTCGAGTTCGAGCACTTTGCTCGCCAGCGTCTGGCGGAGCGTCAGGATGGCGCGGCGGCCAAACTTAGCAAACTCGATGGGCTCACTCACTTCTTCGCCCACTTCGTAGTCTTCGTCGATTTCGTGGGCTGCGCTGAGCGCAATCTGTTTGTTGTCATCGGTCACTTCGCCGTCGGCCACGACTTCGCGATTACGATAGATTTCGCAGTCGCCTTTGTCGGGGTTGACAATCACGTCGAAGTTTTCATCAGAGCCGAAAATCTTGGCGATGACATTGCGGAAGCTCTCTTCGAGAACGCTCACGAGTGTCGTGCGGTCGATATTTTTCGTCTCCTTGAATTCAGAGAATGTGTCGATGAGACTGATTGTCTCAACTTTCTTAGTTGCCATATATTGTTTTGTTTTGTTTTTTCTGAGAGAGAGGGAGGAGTCTTTTCTTGGTGGGCTCAGACTGGTCGGACGGGTCCGACGGGTCGGAGGTCCTATTGAGAGGACTGGCTCTCGGACTGGTCTGACTGGTCCGACTTGTCGGAGATCCTCTTGAGAGGACTGGAACTCTTAAGAAAACTGCTCCTCTTGATACCAAGAGACTAACAAGCCGCTTGGGGACCTGTTAGTCTACTTGAAATCGATCAGGAGGCGGGTCTCCTTGATGTCGGAGTATGGGAATGTATAGTCCACATCCATCATCTTGGGGCGCTTCTCGCCTTCCAGTTTCTTTTTCTCCTGAACCGTGAGCACGCAGTGTTCGGGTGTCACTTCTTTGAGTAGGCCGGAAAGTTTCTTTCCTTCACGCGTCAGCACTTCCACGCGGTCGCCTTGATGAATTTCATACTGTCGGAGCACCTTGAAAGGCTGACCGATGCCGGCACTGCCCACTTCCAGTTCGAAATCCGCTTCCTCGCGATCGAGATGAGCTTCGATAAATTTGCTCAGCTCTACACAGTCTTCAATCCATACGCCGTCCTGGTGGTCAATTTCTACCACAATACGATCGTCAGTACTGACAGTGAGGTCGGTCAGAAAGTAGTCCTTACCGTCCAACCATTCGTCAACCAGCGATTTTACTAACTTTTTGTCTATCATGTAATAGGGTTGTTGTCCTTAAAAAGAAGTGAGGAACTTTTGTTAAGTCCCTCACTACGACACCGCAAAATTACACATTTATAATATAGTCTGCAAATTTTTCGCAAAAAAAGTGTTTTTTCTGGCAAAAAGCAAGTCCCGACCCACTCAAAAGCGGTGCGTCGGTAGCCTTATTGTGTTGGCTGACGCAATAAGGCTGCCAGCTGACTTCCTTATTATGTCAGCTGACAGCCTTATGGGATAAATCGGACGAGTCGGACTGGTCGGACGAGTCGGACTCGTCAGAGACCGATAGAATAAGGCACGGCCTCGCCTTTCTCCAGGGATTTTTTCACATCCAGAATGCGCTGGTTGCTACTTCCGCGAAACGGGAGATCAGTATCGCGCAGGGCCTCAACATATCGGCCGTCCACGAGGACATCCAAAAGGCGCAGGAGCGCGAGTTGAGCCTCGTTGCGAATGAGCTGCTCGAAGGTGTAGCCCGTGTAGCACCAAATGGTCTTGTCAGTACGGCTGCGGATGGCTGCGGCCAACTCGCGGAAACCTTGGGGTTGAAACATCGGGTCGCCGCCGGTGAATGTGACGTTGGCGAAAGGATCGCTTTCTATTTCGGCCATGATTTGCTCCGTCGTCGTCGGCGTGCCGCGGTGGATATCCCACGATTGCGGATTGTGGCAACCAGGACACTGATTCTCGCAACCAGCACAATAGATGGAGGTGCGGAAGCCCGGACCGTCCACCATTGTGTCGTGCACTATCTGAAGTAGGGAAATCATTGCGCCGTGAGGATTAGTTTTCGCCGTCGGCAGGGGTATCAACGTGGGTCACGCGGTCGTGCAGTTCGGCGAGTTTTCCAGAATTCCAGCGGTCGGTTGTACCCACGAGGTAGCCCGTGATGCGCTGCAAACGGTCCACATGCTGACTGCCACACTTAGGGCACGTTTCCAGATTGGCCTCCGCATTCTCGTAACCACAGTCCATGCAGCGATTGCGGTTGTGGTTCACAGAGCCGTAGCCCATATTGTAGCGGTCCATCATGTCCACTACGCTCATGATCACCTGCGGGTTGTGTGTGGCGTCGCCGTCTATTTCGACGTAGAAGATATGCCCGCCGCGCGTCAGGTCGTGGTAAGGAGCTTCCACCTGGGCCTTGTGGAGCGCCGAGCACTTGTAGTAAACCGGCACATGGTTAGAGTTGGTGTAGTAGTCACGATCCGTCACGCCCTCAATCAGACCAAATTCTTTGCGGTCGCGCTTGGTGAATTTGCCGCTCAAGCCCTCTGCCGGCGTGGCCAGGACAGAATAGTTGTGCTGATAACGCTCGCTAAATTCGTTGGCACGGTCGCGCATATAGGTCACTATGCGAAGTCCCAACTGCTGAGCTTCTTCGCTCTCGCCGTGGTGCTGACCGATGAGCGCCTTGAGGCATTCCGCCAGTCCAATAAAGCCGATGCCGAGCGTGCCTTGGTTGATGACACTTTCGATAGAGTCCTCGGGCTTGAGGTGGTCGGCATCAATCCAGAGATACTTCATGAGCAGCGGGAACTGCTTTGCCATGGCTGTTTTCTGGAACTGCAAACGCTCGTCGAGTTGGCGTGCTGTCACCTCGAGCATTTTGTCCAGCTTGGAGAAGAAGGTGTTGATACGCTCTTCCTTATTGTTGATGCCCATACATTCGATAGCCATACGAACGATATTGATCGTGGAGAAACTCAGATTGCCTCGTGCCACGCTGGTCTTTGGTCCGAAACGATTTTCGAACACACGTGTGCGACAGCCCATAGTGGCCACCTCCCAGCGGTAGCGTTCGGGATCGTCAGCACGCCAAGAGGAGTGCTGATTGAAAGTGGCATCGAGATTGAGGAAATTAGGGAAGAAACGGCGCGCCGTCACCTTGCAAGCCAACTGATAAAGATCGTAGTTGGGATCTTCGGGCAGGTAGTTGACACCGCGTTTCTTCTTCCAAATCTGAATAGGGAAGATGGCCGTTTCTCCATTGCCCACGCCTTCGTAAGTACTCTTGAGGATTTCGCGCATAACGCAGCGACCTTCCGCACTCGTATCTGTGCCGTAGTTGATGCTGGAGAACACCACCTGGTTTCCGCCGCGCGAATGGATGGTATTCATATTATGAATGAAAGCCTCCATGGCCTGGTGAACACGGTTAACTGTCTTGTTCACTGCGTGCTGACGCAGGCGCGCCTCGCCCTGCAAACCTTCGAGGGAGCGCAGCTCGTAGTCGTCAACGGGAGCATCATACAGAGCAGAGAGCGACTCGCCCGTCAGTGCTTCCAGATTCTTCAGTTCTTCCTGATAAGTGGAGCGCACGTAGGGAGCCAGATAGAAATCGAAAGCCGGGATGGCCTGACCACCGTGCATCTCGTTTTGGCAAGTCTCTAAAGAGATGCAAGCCAACACAGCTGCGGTCTCGATGCGCTTCGCTGGACGACTGCTGCCGTGGCCTGCTGTGAAGCCGTGCTGCAAGATGATGTCGAGCGGGTGTTGCACACAGGTCAGACTCTTTGTGGGGTAGTAGTCCTTATCATGTATATGGAGCACGTTGTTGCGCACAGCTTCCTGGCTTTCTTCGCTTAGGAGGTAGTCGTCCACAAAAGGCTTGGTGGTTTCCGAAGCAAACTTCATCATCATTCCGGCCGGTGTGTCGGCGTTCATGTTGGCGTTTTCGCGCGTGATGTCGTTGTTCTTGGCGTTGACGATACTCATAAAGATGTCGCGCGTCTTTGCCTTGCGCGCTATGCTGCGCTGGTTGCGATAGGCGATATATTTCTGCGCCACGTCCTTGCGCTTACTCTTCATCAGCTCCTTCTCAACGGAGTCTTGAATATCTTCTACGGTCATTTGACTCTTGCCGCGGAAGTTTACATGGTCCGTAACGAGGTTGATGAGGCTTTCGTCCTCACCCTTGTCTGTGTGTAGCATTGCCTTTCTGATGGCTGCCTGGATTTTTTGTTCGTTGAAACCGACGATGCGCCCGTCGCGTTTCACTACAGTTTGTATCATTTCTCTCTGCTGTTTTAGTAGGTTAATTATTGCCTCAAAGAAAACCCTTCATGACTTAACTTTTTAGCGACGCGAAATTACAAAACATATTTTGAAAATTATCGTTTTGGACAACTTTTTTATTGTACTAAATTTTTAATATACTAATAATCAATATTTTAATTTTTATTTTGGAAAACTTTCTTATTTTTCATCTCAACAAGAGTTTTCAAAAATGAAAATCAAAGGTGACAACGAATCACATATTTATGTTCACTTTTATCACCTCTATACAGCTCTTTCATAGACACTTTAGAAGCGTTTCGCTCGCTATGCTATCCTTCAGTAAGTGGACTTCTTTTATCGCTATCTCTTCTTTTTATTGTATCTTCGCGCCCACATATTTTAATAGACCTATAATTTCAGGACATTTTCTTAATTCCCTCCGCAAGTGGCGCAGGGCGGGTCAGATGAACAAATAATAATTTCTATAATAACAATCACACTCAATGAAACATTTCTTTCTAACACTCCTGTCCATAGTACTGGCGCTGAGCGTTGGCACTACTGCTCATGCGCAGACGGGGCAAGCACTGGTCAATCAGTACTTGCAATCGGGCGGCGTGTTCCGCATTGTCGGGAATCGCACGGCCAACTATGTGATGCAGGAGTACAACGGTGCAGCAAGAACTGCCCCACTCTCCGCAACGGACTACTCCCAAGCATGGGTACTCCGCAAGTCGGGCAAGGGTTTCTACCTCCAAAATGCGGCCACGGGCCACTACCTCAAAGAAAAAGACTACCCAACGCCGCAGGCTCTTACGAACGACGGCACGCTCTTTTACATCAAATACAGCGCAAACAACACGGGCAACAGCACCTTTGTCACCATCAGCACCAAAGCCGATTTCTCCGACAAATATTGCCTACACGATGATGCGCAACACAATGTGGTGAAATGGTATGCAGGAGCTTCGCAGGACAACACGCCGTCCGACTGGACTTTGCAACCTGCCACGGATCTCAATGAGGCAATCATCGTGGGCAACCTCAATCAGGGTTACGTGACAACGCCGACGGCGAATACTTACTACTACCTCGTGAACAAAAGCTACCGCGACCGCGTGATGACAGAGGCCGTGGGCACATCGACCGTTGCAGCAAAGGCGGTGCAGGCCAACAACTTCGCGCAGGTTTGGCAGCTCGTCTCTAAAGGCGGGAATGACTATGCCCTCGTCAATGTCTTGACGGGCAAACGCATCAATAATGTGGGCAGTCTGTCGCAAGAATATACCACCTCCACCAATGGAGGCACTTTCACGCTGGCTAAGTTTAACGATAAATGGACTGCCACCTACACACTGGCCGATAAGGGTACCACGCGAGGCCTCCACTGTTCAGAATCGCAGGGCTATTCCGTTGTGGGCTGGCACACCAACGCCGACGCCACAGGATGGTACTTCAAAACGGCTACCGTTGATCCTTCCGCTCTGGCTGCCGCACAGGCTGAATACCAGTCGCTGAGCACGCTGCAAACAAATACCGCGGCCTACACCACAAAATTGGCGAAGTATTTCACCGATGGTTCGTGCTCCGAACTCAAAGCTCCCTACTCCACCATGTCTGCCGCTAATCTGACAACAGCGCTGACGGCCGACGGCTTCCCCGAAACCATTCGCCAGATGGTTCTCAAAGTGAGAAACAACAGTTGGGAGGTCTACAAGGCTGGTTGGGACAAGACGGAGAAAACCTTCCGCGTGGGCACTTACAAGCCCTATAGCTATGGTGGCTACGATGGCTGGGCTAAAATCCTAAAACTGGACTACAGATTGGGCCAACTGACAAACCCCACGGGTATCAGCGTGAAAGAGTACGACGTCTTGCAGGTCTATGTTGGTAGCATACCGACCGGACAGAAAGTGAAACTCGAAATCGTGGGCGAAGGCTCAGCCACGGGTACACAGATAGGACTTAAAGAAGGCTACAACGTGATCTCTTCACCGGCAGAAGGCACCGTCTTTGTCAACTATGATGTGAACAATATCATCAATCAGAACACTTTCACGCCGCTCAGCACTTACGCCCCGGTTAATGTACACATCGAGGGCGGCACAGTAAACGGCTACTTCGACCTAACACGTGGCGACAACGACACGGATTGGGCCAATTTGCAGCAATATCTGCTCAAAGGCAGCAGCGTCTTAGACCTCAAGACGGAACAACTCATCTTCCACATGAACAAAGACCGCGTGACGAGCGCCTGCCCTACGGAGATGACGAAACTCCTTACTACCTGGAACACGCTCATCGACTGGGAGCGCGAGATGATGGGACTGGAGGAATACAAGGGCTATTTTAATAGTATGCTCACTTGTACGAGCATCGACCGTAGCTATATGTTTGCCTCCAACTACGGCACTTACTACAATAATGGTACTTTGTCCACCATCATGAATGCTAACCAAATGACCACCAGTGGTGGTGCACTGTGGGGTCCGGCCCATGAAAACGGCCACATCCACCAGAAGCTCATCAACATGATTGGCCAAACGGAAATTTCCACCAACCTCTTCTCCAACATAGCCGTATTCCGCCAAGGCCACAACACGAGTCGTGCCACATCAACTGCCACAACGCTGAAGAACATGGCCAATGGCGTGTTCTGGAACGACCGCGGCCTCTGGGAACGTGTCCATCTCTACTATCAGCTCTATCTCTTCTTCCACGCCACAGGTAAGGACACGTCCTTCTATCCGAACCTCTTCAAGGCTTTCCGCAAAGGTCCTGAACTCAACCAGCGGGCCGAAACTTTCGTGCCGGCTACAGAGGACTATCTGCGCTTCTATGAAACAGTATGTAAGGTCAGCGGCTACGACATGACGGAGTTCTTCCAAGCTTACGGCTTCTTTGAGATTCCGACGATGCAAGACTACACACTGAACGGTACCACACAGAAGGCGTACCACGTGGGGGACTACTCTAACTACTACATCACCATCACGCAGCAGATGATTGACGAATCCAAGGCGCGCGTAAAGGCGATGCACCTCACCAAGAACGGCGGCAACGCTGCCTTTATCGAGGACCGTATCACAGCTCCCTTGGCCACCTACGAAGGCCACCAGCCGGGCGAACTCAAAACAGCGTTCAGCGACGAAGACGAGAACCTCATCGGCAAGCATGGCGATGTGGGTCAGTACACCAGCTTCGACCAACCCTGCTCTGCCTACGAGTTCACCACTTCTGTCACCAATCCCAGAGCTGTCCAGGCTGTGGGTACGGGCGCAGTAGGCTTTAAGGTTTACGACAAGGACGGCAACCTCGTCTTCATGGCCAACACCAATAAGTTCACGCTGCCGGAGAGCCTCGTAGGTCAGCCCTACACCATCAAGGCTGCCCAGGGCAACGGCGAAGATGTGCTCATGACGAAGGGCGAAGACCGCAGCACCATCACTTGGAACGTAGTGGACAACAAGAACAATATCCTCCACACGTTCACCACGAACGACCTGCAGAAAGGCACTACTGTGACGACCTACCCCGCGGATATGCAGGCTTACACAAAACGCTTTGTCAACTTCATTCCTGCAACGCCCAACGTGGTGGCTAATGGTAACACAGTGGTCACGGTGAAGTATAATTTCACAGGTCCATTCCAGCCGAGCACAACAACCGATTTGCGCTACTACCACATCAAGGTGCGCGATGGCTACATCAACTACACGGCGAAAGCTCCCTACCTGCTCACCCCCGCCCCGAGTGCCACGAACAACAGTCAATGGGCGTTCATCGGTAACCCCTTCGAGGGCTTCCGCATCCTCAACGCGGCAACGGGTACGCAGCAGTCGCTCACCTTTGGCACTTCCTACAACGGCGGCAACCCTGTTATGGGCACCACCGAAGACCGTTGGGAAATCATTGCCAACCAGAACGACGCTTCGGGCAAAAGCTTTAGCATCAAGGTGAAGGACAAAAACTGCTATTTCAATAAGTACACCAATGAGGGCTACTTGAAATACTGGCAAGCATCGGCAAACGATGATGCCGGCTCTAATGTCACCATCGAGGCAGCTTCAGCTGCTGAGGAATTCAACGGTTATTTCCGTCTGAAGAACAGTCAGACTAACAAATATATCATGCTGGGCGCTGATGGCAACTTCTCCGTAACGGGCAACAGACCGATGATGAATCCTTCCAACGTTTTCTTGCTCGAACAGAACACGGATGGCACCATCCGCATGGGTCATGACAACCGCTATGTGGCCAACAACTCTTTCAAAGCCACAGATGCGCAGGAACAGGCCTATCCCATCCTCCTGCTTCGCTCAAACGCCAACACCTATGCCCTTTATGCCAAGGACGGCCACGGCTTGGGCAACAGCTATTGGCAGAACAGCAGTGCAAGCGGAGCAAGCCTCAGCTTCCAAACAGGAGATGCTGGTGGTTCGAAATGGAAACTCGAACCAGCCACTACGCTCATCCTCCCGCTCATCCCCTTTGAGAATGCGGCTTACAGTACGGCCTACATGCCTTTTGCCTACACCACGAGCAACGGCATAACGGCCAACATCATCAGCATTGCGGGCAGCACGGCCAAGACAACGGCCATCACCACCGTCCCCGCCGGAACGGGTGTTCTGCTTATCAGTCCGTCGGACGAAGTCACCATGGCCACGCTCAATATCGTTGCTCCAGCTCCGGAACTCACGCAGACCAATGTCCTGACAGGTACGTACACGCCGCAACTGGCTGATGGTTCGCAATACACCTTTAGCGCTGGTCCGGACCAGGATCGCTTAGGCTTCTACATCTACACTGCTGGTGCGCCACTCAATCCTTACCGCGCCTACATCTCTGCCACTTCTGCCTCTGGCGTTCGCGCCTTCCTCCTCGACCCGCAGACGCTCACGGGCATCACATCTGCCACCGAGGACAACACGCAGAAGGACATCTACGACCTCCAGGGTCGCCGCCTCAACAAGGCCAGCCGCCCCGGCCTCTACATCGTGAATGGTCAGAAGCAACTGAAGCGTTAAAGCCTCAACTCCGTCCTTTCCCAAAAGGGAAAGGCGCATAAAAACTCTTATAACAACAGCAGCCACGCAAATTCAAAACATTGCGTGGCTGCTACCTTTTTCAGACTGATCGGACAAATCAGACTGGTCCGACTGGTCCGACACCATTATTGCTAACAATAATATCCTTGAAACGGTTAAATTTAATATCAGCTTGCCCTATACATTTATAGTAATTGATAATAATTCTATCTATCATTATCTGCGACTTCTTTATTTTGTGATAACTCTTTTTTCTGAATATTGTGCATCATATCTCGTATTTGGAGTATATTTCTTCTTCGAAGAATGCATCTTGGAGGCATTCATTTCATTAGATGTATCAATATCAACCACGACATACATTTCCGTAGTGCTGACGTTCCTGTATACGCACATAGGCAAGTCGTCCACAGACTTTATAAGTTGAACGCTCTTTACACGGAAAAGATGCTGGCCAACATCTTTACGAGTATGAAATAGCACATATCCAATAGATTGCAAATTCTCAACAATTTCTATGCCGTCCCTTGTGTATTTGATACCAACAGCAAGTTTTCCTGTTGGAAGGAACTTCAGTTTCTTCACATCGTAGTTCTCCATCATTACCATCAATACCCCGTCTTTTGTTACATCAGCAATAGGTGAATAGCCCTTGGATATAGGTTTCTGAAGGACTTGATTTGGCTGCTCACCAAGTTTGCAATCTGCTACAAAGAAATATCTCTTTAATTCACTTAGCAGCAGTTCATTCTCCGCCTTGTTCGCATCTGTTGTCGTGTCTAACGCTAAAGAATAGACATTTTCGTCCGCAAATGGAGTATACACTTTGCCAAGTAACTCTTTAAAATGTGTCTTGATATATTCTTCTCCATTCACATCTGGATGTGCCTTCATTGCATAGAAGTCGTAATCTTTTTGCAGCCATTCCTGTATTTCTGTACGGAAACGATTACGAATACTCTGCTTCCATTGTGCCTTTTGATCCGTGTTATTTTTTGCATATAATGATAGGACAAAAAGAAAGTTTACATCATAGTGAAACAGGAGCAATGTATCACGGTCAAACAAGCGGTTGTTGAATTGTACTTGTTTGTGTCGATTCTTTTTGCGGTCTGTTTTTTCGATACCATCATTAGTGTAATCAAAATTTTCATCCATCTTGGCAGACACAAAGAAGTTTGGAATGATGTTATATCCTTCCGTCACATCATCACGAAGCCGAATGCCCGACTCCGTTGTTTTGCCACTATTGAAGATGTCAAGATTCCATTGGATGACATTTCTTGCATATGTGTATTGTTTGTAGATGGATTCTGAGCCAAGCTCATGCCCCATCTTATAGTACTTGCTATCACCAATGTAATAAGTCTGTTTGTTTTCACTTTCAATTAGACTCTTGGCTGTGAAGAGATGGTCAACGATTTTTCCGTCCTCTTGTTTTTTCTCCATTCCATCAGGCAAAGGATTGTCACCTATCAGTTCGTCTATGATAGCCTCGAACACAATATAAAAGTTCTTGACCAACAGGTATTCTTTCTGCTCTGTTGTGATGAACACTTGCCTTGCTTCATCAAAGAAGGCATAGCATAACTGCCATAATTGTAGTGCCTTATCTGAGAAATATTTGTACTTAATTTGGCGCAAACGAGTTTTGCCGAAGCCTTTCAAGTACGTTTCAAACTTCTTCCCTGTTATCAACTGAAACTGGCAACAAATCTCTTTCGGGAAACCATAAGTCTCACCGATATAATTTAAAATTGAGAAAAATATAACAAGCAGTTCCTCGTCAAAGTTGATTTGTCGTTTTTTGTTGACAGGCTTCAAATAGATTGGTTGTCCATCTTGCACAATGGCTGTTTGCGTACCAATGGTTCGAGTCCAATTAATTTTGTTCAAGCCACTATGCAAGTTCTTTACAATGAAAAAGAAGAATCTTTGGTTGTCACGGTTGAATTGTAACAACGACAGAAGAATATCAAGATAAGTATTGCTTAATCTGCGTTGACCATTACCAACTTGAGCTATTTGCGAATGATATACAATATCGGTATCATTGCGTTTATCGTTTTTGTAAACCACTATGGCACGATAAATCCAAACAGCAAACTTGTAGAGAAAATTTTTCTCAACAGCATCAAGTGGATTGGTTTCATCCAAGTTAGCAATGCTTTCTGGCTTATACTTTCCAAATACAAGTTCTTGTCCTCCCACATCTTTTAGCAACACCTTGGGCAGGATAAACACACAATCCTTTAGTAGAGTATTGTAGAAATATCCTACATAATGAACGGACACCTTACCCTCAACATTCTCCAAAGCATCAATGCCATAGAGAATATTCTTTATATTGGCTACGTTGTATTGATATTCTTCTATCAGTATGCGCATATGTTAAATATTTTCCTCTGTAATAGTTATACCCAAACTCGCTTCGTTGACAGCATGAATAAACTCATTGATTGTATCTCTCAAAGACGGATTAGCAGGTCTGTGCATCCAACCATCCTTATTGACCCAAAGAGAATTGCCATCTGCGCAATCTATCTTGTACGAATAATTGGCATAACGTTCATCCATATTGGCAAGTTCTTCCTTATTTGCAACAATCCAACTGCGCATAGAGTATTTCTTGAAAGGTTTCCAAACATCAATAACTTCTTGTGCAGTCTTTCCTTGATTTTGTTTAACGTATTCCTCAATGGCTGTATAAGGTATGGCATTTATTTTCTTTATTTCCTTGCCGTTTACCTTAATAACAGAAATTGTGTTGACGTCATCGTCTGTTGATATAATCTCTGTTGAAATAGGTTCAATACCCAAGTTATCCAAGAATAAAACGACCTTTCCTTCTATCACTTTTGATTCTTTACCTTCTGATGTGTAGAACTTATCGAAAGACAATTTGCTTCCATCCTCATCATTGAAAATGGCATCACCAAACTCATAGTCCTTAAACACATCATTCCACAGGTAAAAGATAACCTTACCGACAAAAGTTTTTGCCGATATAATGCCATCTTGTGCTTTACAGAAGAAATAACCGAGTTTCTTATCCTCAGAATTAGTTGTAGAGCCTATCTTCTCGTTTATCTTTTCAAGAAACAGCCACCAATCATAGTTATTTCCATCAACTTCTATAATCCAGTTCTTTCCCGCATCAGATATAGGCATGTAAGTCCAATCCCATCGACGCTTGAAAGCTGAGTCTATCGGGAAAAGACTTTGGTCGCTCGTGTTCATGGTTGCCCAAATGTAAAGGTTGCTTGGTAAGAGCAGAATATCACCATCCAACACCTGCGATACAACATCTTTGCCTTCATACATAGCATTAACTTTGTCTCTTTGGGCAATAGACAATCCTGCAAATGCTTTTTGAAGTTGTCGTTTCATATCTGCATCCGCTTTTATCGGATAATCAGAAAAACCATAATCATTACGGTCAAGAAGTTGGAACAGGTCACCAAAGATTTGAGCACAGTTGCCTCTGTTGATTTCTTCGATTACAAGGTATTGCTTATTTCCCTCATCATATTTCTTCCAAGCATTGATATATGCTTGCAGGAATGATTGAGCCACAAACTCATAGACAATTTGCTCCTTATGTAATGTTGTCGCACCAATTTTCATTGGTTGTCCGAGTTCATCACAAATAGGTAGTAATGCCGTTGTTGGTTTGTATGCCCCAACAAAAGTTGAGTAGTCAGTGTCTGGATGGAAAGTTGTACGAATCACATCTTCTTCCTTTGTTTCTTCTTCTATTGTATGTGATTTTCCTGTACCTGGAGCACCATAAAAAATCTGCTGTAAAATACCATTTTTTCTATTTGGTCTGTCGGTACTTGCCTGTACAGACACATTTGGTGCAAAGGAAACAAACATTTTAATAAAGTTCTCATACAAAGGTCTTGGAATAAAATATAAATAATACTTTCCCAAGTCAGATTTATACACCCCGAAATAATCTTCGCTGTTATTTTCTATTGTAAGATGTAAATCCTTAATGAAGAAATCTTTTATTTGTGATCTCCCATTTTCTCCATTAACATAAGCCTTCCTATCCCCACGAATTGAAACTTCCGATAGTTTCAACTCTATATTTTTGTCTGTATATTGCGCATACTCGTAGCATAAGGACTTGAAAGTTAGATTTATAACAACTTCCGAATCATCTCTATTAAGTTCAAAGAAATCGTCACACCAACTTCTTCCTAATTCAAATTGCTTACCACCGTTATCAACTAAATCATTAGCTCTAAAACGTTGTATCTTTAAAGAATTTGCATTCATAATTACAATAATTTGCCCCATTGCTCTGCCACAGCTTTGGCAAAACCTGAGAATGTTTTACTTCTAAGTCTTCTTCTTTCTTCTGTCGAAATTTTGGTGTTAAAAGAATCTGAATACCATTTAGGCAAAGAACGCCCGCTTGACAGGACAACACGCTCTCCAGAGTCAACTATGTCCGTTGGTACTAATGGAGGAAGATTGTGTAGCCATAAACAAGTTTTCTTTGAAGCAGAATCTCCAAACCAAAAAGGCTGAACAATTTGGTCTGGTTTACGATAAACAGTATTCATACAACCTACAGGGTTTTCGATTGCCCAACGTTTTATGTTCGTTTTTGTAAATTGCATAAAGAACTCTTCTGCTTCCGCTTTCATCTTTCTTCTACCTAAATGATGTGGATGCTCCCTTCGTTGTTCTATAGGCAAATCTGCATCATCTGGATGATATAGCCATCGAGCACCACTTACAGATAAATATGTACAAGGTGGATGAGCAATCATCAAGTCCCACTCCTCACCATTTGGCAAAAAGTATTCCTCACCATTTTCTAATTTTCCCCCATGATTTGGTATCACCTGTAAAACATCTTGCATAAAATGCCATTCAGGATGTCCACCGCTGCATTCTAAAATATCACAGCTGTATGCATTATGTCCATTTTCTCTAAAAGCTTTGCATATTGCTTGGCTTTCTTCACATGCTATTAATATATTTGCCATTATTGACTAATTACTTTATATATAGATTCCGCTATTGCTTTTGCAAAATTGACAGGCACAGCGTTACCTATCATTTTATAGCAATAAGCCTTGTTTCCTATGAATTCAAAATCCTTAGGAAAAGACATTAACAATGCAGCCTCTCGTATTGTTATAAATCTTGCTTGCTCAATATCAGGATGGATAAACATAAATCCATCTTTTTGTAAATGAGCCACCACTGTTGGGGATGGTTTGTCCCATTCTAAATTTCTATATTTTCTATACAAGGTTTTTTTTTCTGTTACCTTTTCGTAGAAATCTATAGCCTCTTTTTGAGAGCATTTATTCATATCATTTGCAATCCATTCTCGAAAGACACGAATGTCTCGAGAACTGCAATGTCGTGGCATATGAAATTTGTCAGAATCGTCTGTAGCATAATGAGAAACATTCTTTCCTTTTACCTTTTCTATTTTGTCCAGAGGAAAAATAGGCGGAAGATTGCCTATCGCATCATTTACTGTATAATGTTTTAGACTCTTATTCTTTGATAAAGTTTTATAGAATTCCTCTATCGAGAAATCAGACTCTATTTTAATACCACACAATATAACCCTCTCTCTGTTTTGTGGAACAGAATAGTCGTATGCATTATAAACAGCCTCTTTGAATTTATCCGGGCTTAGAATTAAATATCCTATATCTGTAACAGCTTTATAAATACGCTCAACAACAGGTTTCCCTCCTGGTTTTGCACTTAGCATACCTGTTACGTTTTCAAAGATAAACGCTTTTGGTTTTATCTCATCTACAACTTTAACAAAACTCTCAAACAAATAATTTCTATAGTCATTTTGCATCGAGTTTTTGTCTGTTGCTCGCCCGTGGATAGAATATGCTTGACATGGCGGACCACCAATTATTAAATCAACGGTCTTTCCATTAAGCATATGTTTTAACCCCTTTTGAGTTTCTACTGAATTATACTTAGCGTATTGTTTTATGGATTCTTGTGTCCAATTGCCAAAAAGTAATTCATCAGTTCTTTGAATGTCAAAAAGAATAACTTTTTTTTGTGCTTGCTCACAAGTTTCATTCCATTTTTTGACAAGACGATTCCGTAGAGTCTGTACCATAGGATATTCCCATTCTATATGAGCCAATCCCTTAAAATGCCCAGATTCCATAAAGCCTTCAGACAAGCCGCCACAGCCTGCGAATAGGTCTATAAATGTATATTGCCTTTTCTTTGCCATTGCTATTTCTCAGCCCAATCTTTTAATTTATCTCTTACCACTGATAGAAAGTTTATTTCGTCAGCAACATCCCCTTGCGAGAAGTTTTCCGAGAGGGTAGAAATAACCTCATTGATTTTATCTATCTGCTCAAAGAGCAATTCTTTCTTATTCTGTTCCATCATTTTTAAATTCTTCAAACCTCACTAACTCGGCCAGTTCTACATCTAATATTTTGGCTATCTCCATCAGATTGCCTAAATCGGGCTGACTTGAGTTGGTACACCATTTTGATATGGTTGTTTGGTCTTTACCTAATTGTTCAGCCAACCATTTGTTCGTCCGCTGCTTATCCGCAAGAACAACTTTTATTCGATTTAATTTTTTACTTGCCATATAGTAATCATTTCTTCTGGCAAAGGTATAGTTAAATCCTCTATATAAAGAATATCTGGAGTGTTTTTATAGATTATCCGCAATAAAATGAATCTTATTCTATTGTTTTGCATGTGCAAGCAAAAGAGCCTATAAGAAATACCTACATGCCTGGTATTGACTGCCTTCTATCAACGAGGAAAGTTGAAGGCATCAAATAACCAAGAGGAAAGTAATGAAACGAAATGCGAATGAGGCTTTAGGGATGAGAAACACTTTCTTCTACGCCTCTATGCACTTGCATGACTGCCGTAGCACTCAAAATGGCGGAAGAACAAAAAAAGTCGCCATCTTTCGATGACGACTTCCTATTTTCTTCAGTCGGGGTGACTGGATTCGAACCAGCGACCACACGCCCCCCAGACGCGTACTCTAACCGGGCTGAGCTACACCCCGAAGAAATAGCTTGCGGAACTTATATAGGGGATAGTTCCTTTTAGCGAGTGCAAAAGTACCATAAAGAATGGTACGAACAAAATAAAATCTCAACTTTTTTCCATAAAACCGCTTTTTTCGCCTAACTTCGCCCCTGCACATATCTTTATTCTTATGGTCAAGATAGAAAACAAACAGCTCATTGCCACCTTTTCAGAGAAAGGTGCAGAGACAACAAGTTTGAGAGATGCCCAAACGGGGCGCGAGTACATCTGGCAGGGCGACCCCACTTTTTGGAGTGGCCACAGTCCCATCCTTTTCCCCATCACGGGCGGCCTTTGGAACGGTGAGAGTCGCGTTGGCAACCGTGTCTACAACATTCCGAAGCATGGTTTTGCCAAGAATATGACCTGGCAGGTGGGAGAACAAAAGGCGGAGAGCGTGACATTCTTCCTCGAAGCTACGGAGGCCACGCGAGAGGTTTTCCCCTATGCATTTCGCCTCGAAGTGTGCTACCATCTCGATGGGCGCACGCTGAAAGCCGACTTTAAGGTGGAGAATCAGGGAACAGAAACTATGTTTTTCCAAGTGGGAGGACATCCAGGACTGAACCTGCCGGACTACAAGGAGGGCGGAGGTGTCTGTGGCTACATCCGCTTCTCGGGCAAGGCCGACCATCTGCTCCGCGCCGGCGAACAAGGGTGTATCATCATGGAGGGAGCAACGCCTGTTCGCTACCCCATTCCGCTGACAGAAGAAGGCCTCGTGCCGGTGTGCGTAGACACTTTCCGCAACGAGGCGCTTATCTTGGAGCGTCAGGTGGAAGCTGCCACGCTGATCGACATGGAGCAGCGTCCCATAGCCACCGTACGCAGTACGGCTCCCGTCTGGCTTTTCTGGTCGCCACAAGGCGTCCACAGTCCGTTTGTCTGCTTCGAACCGTGGTACGGCCTACCCGATTTGCAGGGATTCAGCGGCCCCATCGCGGAGCGTGCCTTCATCCAGCAGACCGAAGGCGGAACGACATGGACAGGAGGGTATGAGGTAGAAGTATAAACCTGAAATCGCTCACCACACTTATTTTCCAAGGGCGGAGGCAGCCAGCGCGCGTGCTTCTGCCCTTGCTGGTTTTCCGGTGGCGGTGAGTGGCAACCGCTCCACCCGCACATAGTGGCGCGGACATTCGTAGCGCTCGAGGTGGTCACGGCAAAAACGTGCTATGGCAGCCTCATCGGCTTCGCCCGCATAGAGCAGCGTGACGGCTTCGCCATACTTCTCATCGGGTACGGCGGTGATCTGAAACGGCACCTCCAAGGCGGCGAGGCGGCGTTCTATCTCCTCCGTTTGCAACTTGATGCCGCCCGAACATATCACATTGTCTTTGCGCCCCAGGATGCGGAATGTGCCGTCGGGGAAGAGTTCGGCGCGGTCGTTGGTCTCGAGCGGCACTGGACAAACGGCGGGGGCGTCGACACACAAGCAACCGTCCGGCGTGAGGGAGAGCGCAACGCCGTCGAGGGGCTTATAACGCTCATCGGCCACTGGCCCGTTCAGGCGGCGCAGCGCCACATGGGAGAGCGTTTCCGTCATGCCGTAAGTGCTCCAAACGGGATGGGGAAAATCGCGCAGCTCTTCGGCCAGCGCCCCACTGATGCTGCCGCCGCCAATGATGAGTTGGGCCACCTCGCGAAGTAGGGCGCGCTCGCGCGGCACTTTCAGCGTCTCGAACACCTGCATTGGGGTCATCGCGGCAAAGGTGGGCGCGGTGGTCAGCGTCTCAAACGGATGAGCGGAGGGCTTGACCACCACGAGGCGCAAGCCATGGGTGAAGGCACGCACGCAGACCATTTTTCCCGCGATGTAGTCGAGCGGCATACAGAGCAAAGCCGTGTCGCCCTCCTTCAAACCTAAGAAACGGCAGGTCATATCGGCACTGTGGCGCATCCTCTCTTTCTCCACACGCAAGAGCTTTGGCTGTCCGGTCGAACCAGATGTTTTCACCGTCAACGTAGGTGTTTTGCTCTCCCATTCGCGTCGAAATTCGTCCACTTGTTTCCGAAACGCTTTTGTCCCGAAATCCTCCATCCAGAGCCTTTCGCCACGTATCTGCAAGGTAGTGGCCTCGAAATTGTTGGTGAACAATTGCCCCGTGCCTAAACCCTGATGACGAACGGGCATAGGCGGTAACTGGCTCACCCATTGTGCCAAGGCGTTGAGTCCCACATTGCTCTCCAGCGCACTCGTCACCCAGTAGCCCACGCCGCGTTTGTCGGCCTCCATCATCCATTCCTCGCAACCGCTGAAGCCTCCGTGGAGAGAGGGCTTGAGGACGATGTACTGCGGGCGTATCTCGTCGAGCAGTCGCTGCCGCATAACGCGGGCGTTGTTACCGATAAGTTCCTCGTCGAGGGCGATGGGCAACGGCGTATTGCGACAAAGTGCGGCCATCTCCTCCCATTGGTTTTGCCGAATGGGCTGCTCGATGCTGTGGATATGGTAGCGGCTCAGCTTTTCCAATCGGCGTGGCGCTTCGTCCACCGAAAACCCACCGTTGGCATCAACGCGCAATTCGATAGTTTCGGGCGAGAAGCGGGCACGCAGACGACGGATGAGGTTCAGTTCACTCTCGAAATCGATAGCCCCAATCTTCAGTTTCACACAATGGAAGCCCTCACGGAGTTTTGCCTTCATTCGTTCCATCATCTCATCGTGCGACCCCATCCACACAAGGCCGTTGATGGGAATCCCCTCCGCGCCACGCGTGAAAGGCGTGTTGTAGAGCTGGAGATAATGCCCCGTGAGCGAGGCTTTGGCAGAGCGAAAGGCCATTTCAAGGCCGAAGAGGATGGACGGATAAGGGCGGAGGGCCTCCGTATCGAGCCGTCCAGCCTCCACCACCTCGCGACAGATACGCCGCAGCGTTGCTTTGTAATCGCCGTTGTAGTCGCAACTCAAATTGGGGAGCGGGGCACACTCTCCCAGTCCGCGAGCTATACGCCCTTCAGCTTCATAGGTGAGATCGAGATACCACACCTTCCGCTCTTTGTAAACACCGCGCGAAGTACCCGCCGGTTGCTTAAAACAAAGGGTGCGCGGAATGATTCTGATGTTCATGGGAGTTTGTCTTAGAAAGATGTTCTCGGACGGGTCGGACCAGTCAGACCCGTCGGACTTGTCCGAGAACCATAGCTGTTTGTTGGTTGCCCTCTTAAGGCAGTTTCGGGAATTTCTTGAAATCGGGTTTGCGCTTTTCGAGGAAAGCGCGACCACCTTCCTGCGCCTCATCGAGCATATAATAGAGCATGGTGGCATCTCCCGCGAGTTCCTGAATACCTGCTTGTCCGTCGAGCTCGGCATTCAGGCCGGCTTTGATCATGCGCAAGGCCAAGGGCGAATGCTCCATCATCTTCTCCGCCCAGCGTACCACCTCGTCCTCCAGCTCCTCGAAAGGCACCACTTTGTTTACCATGCCCATGCGCTCCGCCTCTATGGCCGAGTATTGGCGGCACATAAACCAGATTTCGCGGGCTTTCTTCTGTCCCACGATACGTGCCAGATAGGACGCACCAAAGCCAGCGTCGAACGAACCCACTTTCGGGCCTGTTTGTCCAAAGATGGCGTTGTCCGAAGCTATGGTGAGGTCGCACATGAGGTGGAGAACGTGTCCCCCGCCAATGGCGTAGCCGTTGACCATCGCAATGACGGGTTTGGGCAAAGAACGTATCTGTTTCTGCACGTCGAGCACATTGAGGCGGGGCACGCCGTCGCCACCGACATAACCGCCGCGACCTTTGACATTCATATCGCCGCCCGAGCAGAAAGCCTTATCGCCAGCACCCGTCAGGACAACGACACTGATTTCCGGGTTCTCCCGACAGATGCGAAAGGCATCGCTCATCTCCCCCACCGTTAGCGGCGTGAACGCATTGCGCCAGCGCGGCCGGTTGATGGTGATCTTGGCGATGCCATTATACATTTCAAACAATATCTCCTTATACTCTTTCAAGGAGGTCCATTCTCTTGTCATAATTATATAGGTTTTTTATTTTCTTATTGGGATTCTCGGACAGGTCGGACCAGTCGGACGGGTCGGACGAGTCTGACCCGTCCGAGAACAGTCTTCGCTGCTGGTCAGCTCACAAAAAGCTCCAGAATTTGCGGCCTATCGGAGGGAGCTGTCAGCAGGCTTTGGAGAGCCGCAGCTGCCTCGGAGGGCGTGGCGGCATGGAGATAGCCGCAGTTGTAGCTAAGGCAGATTCCCTCAGCTGTGGCACAGTTGCGCCCCGCAATATATTCTTCGTGAGCCGGCGAGTCGGACAGTCCCGGCAGATGGCGAAAGATGCCGCCACCTCCGTTGTTGAGGAGCACCACCCGCAGGCGACCGTCGAGACGAGTATTCCAGAGAGCATTCACATCGTAGAAGAAACTCAGATCGCCGATGCAGAGGAGAGCCGTTCCCTCGGCGCGGAGCGAATAGCCCGCAGCGGCGGACATAGAACCCTCAATGCCGTTGACACCTCGGTTGCAGAGAACAGGGAAACGGCCGCCGTCGAAGAAAGGTTGGGCATTGCGCACCACACTACTATTGGCCAGATGCAGCGAACCGATACCGTGGTGCGCCACCGCCTCGGCCACGAGTTGCAGGGCCGTTGTGTCCGTCAGTTTCTTTATTGTGTCGCGCCGCAGAACCTTTGTGTCAGCTGACGGCCTTATACTGTCGGCTGACGCAATAAGGGTATTTTCGAGCAGCGCGTTGATGCGGACCACCGCCTCCTTTTGCTCCATCGGCGCAGCATTGAGTTGCGCGAGGAAGTCGGCAAGTGTCGTCCGACAAATGCGGTGGAGGTGGAAGAAAGTATCGGGCATGGCGTCCGTCGGCTCAAGGCGAATTACGCGCAGGTCAGGCTGTAGGCGCAGGCGTTCCTTCACGTCCTTATTGATGAGATTGCCCCCAGCCGAAATCAGTAGGTCAATGTCGGAGAGCAAGTCTAAGTGGCCATTGCGCAGAGCGTTCATGCGCTCCGTTCCGGGGCAGTTGCTGAGCAATTCGGGGAGTACGACGACGCGCTCGCTCTTTGCCAGCCGCAGCACCTCCTCCGCCACGTTCTCCCTGCTTTGCCCAATGAGCAAGGCGGGGCAGCGCGCGGTGGCCACCTCCTGCAACGCCGCCTCCAAGTGGGCGGGAGCGGGGCGGAAGTCCTCCAGAACGAGGCGTTCCTCGGGCAAACTCTCCTCCTCGAAGCGGAAGAGCGGCGGCGTAAGCGGGATGTTGACGTGCACAGGCCGCCCACCGTGGCGGCGCGTTGAGAGCAGTGCCTCGTTCATAAGGCGGTTGCAATGCCAAGCATCGGTCTCACTGTGCAACTCTGGCAACTGAATCGTTGGCGTATAGGGCTGGAGCGCGCCGACCTGCGGCAGCGTTTGCCCGTCCAACTGACCGAGGAGCATCTCAGGGCGGTCGGCCGACACCACAAGGAGCGGCACATGCTGATAGTAGGCCTCAGCCACGGCAGGCAGCACATTGAGCAGTGCAGAACCGGAAGTGACACACACCACTGTGGTGCGCCCCGTTCGGAGGGCGATACCGAGCGCCACAAAGCCGGCCGAGCGTTCGTCCGTTACGGGCCACACGCTCAACTGCGGTTGGCAGCACCAGAGATTGTGCACCAACGCGCCATTGCGAGAGCCGGGACAAACCACAGCATCTGAAACGCCAAAAGAAAGAAGAAGGGAGGTGAAGATGGAAGCAGCACTCCGTCCCGTGTCCTCGCCTGATGGGGAGGCCGATGAAGGAGAGACCGAAGGCGCGGAGGCTTCGGCGGAGAATTTTCCTACACTGCTATATTTTTGTTTCATTTGTATCGTTCGTTAGCCTAAAGAAGGTTATCAGGTGTCTTATTATGCGCCCCAACAGCGCTATCTGTCGCACTACCCTTCGCCCGAAAGCGTTGCGGAGGAAGGCGCTGTGAGATGCTCGAGCGGAGCTGCCATTTTGCGCTGCGTTTCCAGCCATTCGTCCTCTTCGTTGCTCTCGGGAAGGAGTCCGCCGCCGGCGTGGAAACGCAGGAGGGAGGGCATCACTTCCAGGCAGCGCAGATTGACGTAAAGGCGCGTTTCGTGGAGCAAATTGAGTGGGCCACAGAAGCCGGCATAGTAGCGGCGCGGCTCTGGCTCATATTCGAGGATGGCTCTGCGCGCGCGCTCCGTTGGCACACCACATACGGCCGGCGTGGGGTGCAAGCGCGAAAGGACAGTTCCCACGCCGAGACCCTCGGGAAGCAAGAAGCGGAAATCTGTTTCGAGGTGGCAAATGGCCCCCACTTTGCGCACGTAGGTCTCACTCTCCTCTGGTTCAATCGTCAGCTGGCGGAGCTGATCGCGAACATACTGCGCCACGAGGCGCTGCTCGCGACGATTTTTCTCGCTCCATGCATCGAGAGGCACACACGCTCCGTCCGCACAGGCCATAGTGCCGGCCAACGCCATCGTCTGCCACGCGCCGTTTTCGTGCGTAAGCAGTCGTTCGGGGGTGGCCACCAGCCAGCAACCCGTTTGAGGGGTTTGAAAAAGCGATACAAAAGCATGGGGATGCGCCGCACACGCGGCAAAGAAAAAACGTTCTAACGCTTCGTTAGAAAGAGGAGGGATGGGCATTGTGGCCGTGCGCGCCAGCACCACCTTATCGCACTGCCCCGTCCGCAGCACTTGCTGCATGGCGCGAAAGGCTTGTCCGTAAGTTTCGCGGTTCTCGCTGCGCTGCGCTGCAGGCAGCACGAAGGTAGCTCCCTCGGGCACAACGCCTTCCCACACCTCTTCTGGTTCGAGCAAGACAATGGGCGTTGTTTCGTTCGGCGTGAAAGGCGCGATGAGGAATCCTGCTCGCCCGTCGGCTTCATCTACCGACGGCAGTGTCCCCACTGCTCCCTCGCGGAACAGTCGGACATACGAGCGTTTGCCCGGCAGACGATAATAAGCAAAACTTGGCATATCGCGAAAGTACGAAAAAAGCGCAAGAGTAGGGCATAATCTTGCGTTTTTTAGTTGCGCCCAATGCTTTCAGGCACCGCCTTACGACTTTCAGCCATGAACTTTCCAGCCGAAAAGAGATGGAAAAGAGAGAAAACACACAGATTTGAGAAGAAGTGGGAAGATATGAAAAAAGCCACAAACTTGTGCTGAATTTTGCAAAAGTTTGTGACCGTTTTTATAGCAGAATTATTATGCTACTTTTGGCTATTTTCCGGCGTATCTCCCACTGTTGGTCAAAACGCCTCAATCTTCCCAGAGCAGTGAGCTTTCGTCGGAGCCCCAGCCTTCAGAGCGCGTATTCCCGGCTTGAGGACCAGGTTTGCGTTTCCCAGGATTGTGCTGGCCTGTACCGGGCGACATATTCATCAGTGGGGTTTCCTCACAAAAGGAATAAACGGCGATAACGGGTGAGGTATACGTTTTCTTTCTCATGATTATTTCTTTTACCATCTGTAATAACACTATTTATTGATAGATATAAGGGAAATGTAGTGCTGTTTTTTCTTGCAAGAGGCGGAGCACGCTTTGCTCGAGCCTTGAGCGGAGAAACTTTCTCATTTCCTGCTTAAAAGCGCGCAAATATATGGGTTATTCTTCACCAAGCCAAATAAAACGATGCGAAATCTTCATTTCTGCTATTTAGAAATAAAGATTTCGCACATTTTGTAAGATAGAGTTAGCGACTTTGTGCTATCTCCCCACTGCCGTAGCAACGATGGTGGTGGGCATCATAGAGGCAAGCAAACTGACCTGGGGCGATGCCCTGAACATCTTCGGCGGAGATGATTTTATAGCGCCCGCGACTGACGAGGAGACGGCCGGGGGTGAATTCGGGAGTATGGCGCACCTTGAAGGTGATATCGTATTCGCCGTCCTCCGCAAAGGGGTTGAGCGTAAGGAAATTGGGCTGGCTCACGAAGAACTCGCGCCCGTAGGCAGCTTGCGTCTGGAAACCGTGAGATACATAGATGATGTTGCGGCGAATGTCTTTGCCCACCACGTACCACGGGCCGCCGCCGAAGCCGAGGCCTTTGCGCTGACCGATGGTAAAGAACCAATAGCCGAGGTGCTTACCGATGATGTTGCCGGTTTCCTTTTCCACTACGAGGCCTTCTTTCTCACCGAGGTATTTCCGTGCGAGTTCGGAGAAGCGTATTTTTCCCAAGAAGCAGATGCCCTGGCTGTCGTGGCGATGTGCCGGCGCGAGGTGTTCGCGTTCGGCAATGTCGCGCACTTCCTCCTTGAGGAGATGGCCGATGGGGAACATGATTTTACGCAGTCCGAGGTTGTCGAGCTGTGCGAGGAAGTCGGTCTGATCTTTCACAGGGTCGGGACTGGTGGTGAGCCACACGTTGCCATCGGCGTCGGTTTCGGTTTGGGCGTAATGGCCCGTAGCCACGCGGTCGTACTCATGTCCCACGCGCTGTTCGAAGACCCCGAATTTGATGTATTTATTGCACATCACATCGGAGTTGGGCGTTAGTCCCGCCTTTAGGCGATCCACGATGTAACCCACGACATATTCCCAGTATTCCTTTTGCAAGTCGATAAGGTCGAGGCGACACCCATACTTTCGCGCCACGGTCGACGCCATTTCCCAGTCTTCCTCAGCAGAGCAATCCCACTCTCCTTCAGGTCCTGAACCAATTTTGATATAGAAAAGGTCGGGCGTGATGCCTTGTTCTTTCATCAGATGAACGGCCACGGCACTGTCCACTCCGCCACTTATCAGTCCGGCATATCTCATAATCCGTTGTTTTAGGGTGCAAAGATAATAAAAAGACGGGAGAGAGGGAGAAAGGGAGAAAGCCCCCTACAGGAAGCCCCCTCCACCTCCCCCATGAGGGGGAGTGCTCGGCTGCCACTGGTTTGGGGCTCGGACCTGTCCTCTCAAGAGGACCTCCGACCTGTCCGACTGGTCCGACCAGTCCGAGAACCAGTCCTCTCAAGAGAATCTCCGACCTGTCCGACAGGTCCGACAGGTCAGACCCTCAAGAGAATAAGGCTGTCAGCTGACACAATAAGGATGCTGGCTGACACAATAAAGCTGTCAGCTGACAGCCTTATTGTATTTTTCTTTTTGTATCTTTGCAACGTGAAATATTGGCACTTTACGCGCCAGAAGCATTTGTTTTAGGATGAAAGTCATCGATCTGATTCGACAGAACTCAAGTACGGCCTTTTCCTTCGAGGTCTTGCCGCCCAAGAAAGGGAGAGGCATCGATGGACTGCAACGCACTATCGAACGCCTACGCGAGTTCGACCCGAAATATATCAATATCACGACGCACCACTCGGAGTATGTCTATTCCGAACAACCCGACGGCTCGTTCCGCCGCTCTACCCTGCGTCGCCGCCCGGGCACGGTGGCGGTGGCCGCTGCCATACAACACGAATATGGCATTACGGCTGTGCCACACATTCTCTGTCAGGGCTTCACACAGGAGGAGACGGAGTATGTGCTCATCGACCTCCAGTTTCTGGGCATCGAGAACCTCCTGCTGCTGCGCGGCGACAAGCCTCGCGACGAAAAGATGTTTGTGCCCACGCGGGGCGGCTATGCACACACCACCGAACTGCAAGAACAGGTCAATGCTTTCAATCGAGGAACATTTCTCGATGGGTCGCCCATTGAAGCTGATGTTAATTTCAGCTATGGCGTGGCCTGCTATCCGGAGAAGCATGAAGAAGCGCCCAATCTGGAGACCGATTTCGCCTACTTCCGCAAGAAGGTGGAACTCGGAGCAGACTACGGCGTGACGCAACTCTTCTACGACAATGCGGCTTACCTTCGCTTCTGTCAGCGCGTGAAGGAGGCGGGAATGGATGTGCCGGTGATTCCAGGTATCAAACCGCTCACCCGCCTTTCGCAACTGACCGCTGTGCCAAAGACTTTCCACTGCGACTTCCCCGAACCGCTGGCGCACGAGGCTCTCAAATGCCGCACCGACGAGGAGGCCAAAGCTCTCGGCATAGAATGGGCCGTGAACCAATGTAAAGAACTCATCGCTGCCGGCGTACCGAGCATCCATTTCTACACAATGAGTGCCGTGGACAGTGTGGCTCAAATTGCAAAACAAATCTATTAAGTTCTCAAGAAAATGAACATGGACGAGGTCATAGGTCAGGAGGGTGTGAAACGCCTCTTACTCCGCCAATTGGAGGAAGGGCGCGTGCCTCACGCACAACTCTTCTGCGGTCCTGCTGGAAGCGGAAAACTTCCCATGGCATTGGCTTTTGCCACGGCGCTGCTCTGCCAACAACGCCAAGGACTCACGCCGTGCGGACATTGCAACGACTGCGCCATGACGGCCCACTTCGCGCACCCCGATCTCCATTTCATCTTTCCCATTTTCAAAAAGAACTCTTCCACCAAAGCCGTCAGCGACACCTTTATCTCTGAATGGCGCACACTGCTCTCCGAAACGCCCTGGATCAGTCGCAATACCTGGAACGACCGCCTCGGCATCGAAAATCAGCAACCTGAAATCTACGAAAGTCAAAGCACAGAAATCATACAGAAACTCAGTCTTGTGGCACAAAAAGCCGGCGGCTATAAAGTCGTCATCGTATGGCAAGCCGACAAGATGAACCTCTCCTGCTCCAACAAACTCCTCAAAACGCTCGAAGAACCTATCGGGCGCACGGCCTTCATCCTCGTGAGCGACCAGCCCGAGAAGCTCCTGCCCACCATCCTTAGTAGGGTGCAGCGCATCGACTTCCCCGTACTTCGCCAAGAGGACATAGAGCAGGCTCTCTGCCGCCAGCGTGGCCTGACAGAGGTCGACGCGCGCACCATAGCTCGCAGCGCGAACGGCAACTACACACTGGCACTCCAGCAGCTTGGAGTGAACGCCGATGCGGCCACGTATTTCGATATGTTTGTGCTCCTCATGCGCCGCTGCTATATGCGCGACATCAAAGAGCTTTCGCGCTGGAGCGAAACGGTGAGCACCTGGGGACGAGAGCGTCAGAAGCATTTCCTCGACTACTGCCAGCGACTCATCCGCGAAAACTTCATCTACAACTTCCGGCAGGCGGAACTCAACTACGAAACGCAAAAGGAGGCCGACTTCAGTCGCAACTTCGCGCGCTTCATCAATGAGCGCAACGTCATCGGTATCATGGACGAATTTTCTCTGGCACAACGCGACATCGAGTCCAACGTTAATCCGCGCATGGTCTTCTTCGATTTTTGCCTTAAAATGATTGTGCTACTCGTTAAGTGAATGTGCCTAATGTGAGAATGTGACGCGAGCAAGCTCGCTAATGTGCTAATGTGAGAATGTGCTAATGTGCTAATGCAAGAAAGCAGGGAATTAAAAAACAAAATAATACAAGCAACAACAATATAACGCCCAAACACACCTTTATCTATTATGGAGAATACTGGAAACCGCATTGTGGACATAAGCTTTGAGTTCGCGCTGAACGTCATTAAGTTCACAGAAATGTTAGAGGACCAACGCATCTATCGCTTGGCCGACCAATTGTGGAGATCGGGAACATCTATCGGTGCAAATATCGAAGAAGCACAATGTGCTGAGACGCGGCTCGACTTCATCCACAAACTCAAAATTGCCGCTAAGGAATGCGAGGAGACAAGCTACTGGCTGAAAATTTGCCGCCGACACGAACGCTACCCCTTCGATGAATCCCTTTGGCAACAAAACGAAGAAATCAAACGAATACTGAGCGCCATCATCGGCACCAGTCGTAGACATCTTAATAATAGGAATAGAAAACAATAAAAATAGTGCACACGGCTATCTGACGTTTCAGCTCTAAAATAAGTGCATAAAGCAACAGCAACCGCGCCCACGCATTGGCACATTAGCGAGCTTGCGCGCGTCACATTAGCACATTAGCACATTGACAACAGCTATACGACACAGCAACCGCGCCCACGCATTGGCACATTAGCGAGCTTGCGCGCGTCACATTAGCACATTAGCACATTGACAAAGATGCAACACGAATTTGAAACAGCTGAATGCTTGAGAGGCTTCTGCGCCAAAGGGTGCGGACGGCAGGACAAGCAGCTCAATACATACGACTATCTGGCCGACGTGCCAGGCAACGCTGAACTCTCCGATATGGTGGAGGTTCAATTCAAAAACACACGCAAGGGATATTTCCGCAACGACAATCACCTCGATTTGGCGAAGGGCGACATCGTGGCCGTGGAATCTGCGCCAGGTCACGATATCGGCGTGGTCACACTCACGGGACAGCTCGTGCTCTTGCAGATGAAGAAAGCCAACCTCAAGCCAGATGCCGAAATCAAGCGCGTGTATCGCAAAGCGCGCGAGATGGACATCGATAAATGGAACGAATCCAAGGCCTTGGAGGAGGACACCATGATCCGCTCCCGACAAATCGCGAAGGAATTAGGCCTGGACATGAAAATTGGCGATGTGGAATATCAGGGCGATGGGAACAAAGCCATCTTCTATTATATCGCTGACCAGCGCGTGGACTTCCGCAAACTCATCAGGGTCTTGGCCGATGAGTTTCATGTGCGCATCGAGATGAAACAAATAGGTGCGCGCCAAGAGGCGGGACGCATCGGCGGCATCGGCCCGTGTGGCCGCGAACTCTGCTGCGCTACGTGGATGAAAAACTTCAACAGCGTGAGCACCACTGCGGTGCGCGTGCAGGACATCTCCCCAAATCCACAGAAATTGGCGGGACAGTGCGCCAAACTGAAATGCTGCCTCAACTACGAGGTGGACACTTATATAGAGGCGAGTCAGCAACTGCCCGACCGCCGCATAGAACTGGAGACGGCCGATGGCATTTTCTATTTCTTCAAAGCCGACATCCTGGCGGGCCTCGTCACTTATTCGTCCGACAAACGCCTGGCGGCCAACCTCACGGTGATATCTGCCGAACGCGCCAAAGAGGTGATGGAAATGAACAAGCGGGGCGAGAAACCGCTACAACTCTCCGAGGAAACGGACAACGAACCGAAACGCTCCGTGGATCTCTTGGAGCAGGAGAGTCTGACCCGCTTCGACCGTAGTCGCAACAAACGCCGCGGCGGCCGCAATAAGTCCACGGGCGAACGCCCCAACAACGGCGGCGAAGTGCGCCAGGCCGACAACCGCTCCAATAATGCCCCCAACAAGCGGGCGGCAGAGGGCGGCAACCGCCCTGCGGAGGCGGCTCAAGCCGACCGCCGTGGCGAGCAACGCCGCAACAACCGACCGCGCCCCGACCGCCGCAACAACCGGCCGCGCGGACCACAGAACCGAAACAACCAAGCTGCCGACAACAATGCTCCGCAAGCCTAAGATGCACTCCGCTGGCCTCGCGCCGCTCTTTGTCCTGCTGCTCCTCATCGTTGTGGGCTGCGGGCAGCGCCGCGTGGAAACATACTGCTTCCGCGCCACGCCTGTGGACGGATGGGAAACAACGGATTCGCTCGTCTTTCCCATCGACACGGTCCACCAAGCGGGTCGCTACCGCCTCAGCATCGGCGTGCGCACATCGGCCGCCAATCCCTACCCCTTCCAGACTCTGGCCTTGAGCATCACCACCCGACTGCGGGGGAGAAAAGCCCTGCGCGACACGGCCCTGTGCAGCCTCACCGATAAGGACGGCGACGTCAACGGACAGGGAGTGAGCCTCTATCAATATGTCTTTCCTGTCGACGAACTTCACCTCGAAAAAGGGCAAACGGGTACTATCACCGTGCAGCATCTCATGCGCCGCAACCTCCTGCCGGGAGTGGCCAACGTGGGAATACGCCTCGATCGCATCCCCTGAGCCGTGCCGACACCAACAGAACGTTGCGCTGAAAAAACACTTATATAAGTCTGCGCGACTTCCCCAAACACAACAAAGAATCATTCCTCATTCAAACAACAATGACAACCGCTGACTATCTGATTATTTTCAGTAAAATCCTGGGAGCACTGGCGCTGCTCATCTATGGTATGAAAGTAATGAGCGAGGCCCTTCAGAAAATGGCCGGCTCACAACTCCGACACATCCTCGGAGCCATGACAACAAACCGCCTGACGGGTATGCTCACAGGTACGTTTATCACCTGCGCCGTGCAGTCCTCCTCGGCCACCACGGTGATGACTGTGTCCTTCGTCAATGCTGGACTTCTCACGCTGGCACAGGCCATCTCCGTTATCATGGGTGCCAACATCGGCACAACGCTCACGGCGTGGATCATGTCCCTGGGCTACAACGTGGACCTCACCATGGCCGTGTTCCCGGCTTTCTTCGTGGGCATCATCCTCATCTATTCCAAGCGATTCCGCTACATTGGCGACTTCCTCTTCGGCATCGCTTTTCTCTTCTTCGCCCTTGTCTTGCTGAGCGCAGCTGGCACCGACCTCGACCTTCAGCACAACCCCGACGCCATCAACTTCTTCAGTTCCTTCGACACCAATAGTCGCTGGACCATCATCCTCTTCCTCTTCATCGGCACACTCATCACCTGCCTCGTGCAAAGCTCTGCCGCCGTCATGGCCATCACCATCCTGCTCTGCTCCACAGGCGTCCTGCCCATCTATCTGGGTATAGCCCTCGTCATGGGTGAGAACATCGGTACGACGGCCACAGCCAATCTCGCCGCACTGGGAGCTAACACGCAGGCGCGCCGTGCTGCCCTTGCCCATCTCTTTTTCAACGTCATCGGCGTCACATGGGTCATGTGTCTGTTCTATCCTTTCGTGGACATGGTTTGTTCCGTTGTGGGCTACAACCCCGCCGACACCACCATCAGTGTGGCACAGCGCGCCGCCATCCTCCCCATCGTGCTGGCGGCTTTCCACACAGCTTTCAACGTGACCAACACGGCCCTGCTCATCGGTTTCATACCACAACTCGAACGCCTCGTGTGCTTCGTTCTCCCCACCAAGGAAGACAGCGATGAGGAGGACTTCCGCCTGCGCTTCATTCAGGCTGGCATCATGAAAACGCCCGAGTTGAGCGTGTTTGAGGCACAGAAGGAAATCTCCAGCTTCGGCGAGCGCATACAGCGCATGTTCGGCATGGTGCAGGACTTGCTTCATGAGCAAAACCCCGAAAAGTCCGCCAAACTCGTGGAGCGCATCAAGAAATACGAGGTTATCAGCGACAGCATGGAAATCGAGATTGCCAAATACCTCGACCATGTGAGCAACGCCCATCTCAGTGACGACACGAAGATGAAAATCCGCAACATGTTGCGCGAAATCAGCGAGATAGAAAGCATCGGCGACAGCTGCTACAACCTGGCACGCACCATCTCCCATGGTCGAGAAAGCAACGAGCGCCTCACGCCCGAACTGCGCCAGAATGTGGAGCAAATGTTCAAGCTCACCGACGCGGCTTTAACGCAAATGAACTACACCTTCCAGCACAACCGCGAGAAGGTGGACGTAAACAAATCCTTCGAGATTGAGAACAACATCAACGACCTGCGCGAGCGTCTCCGCGACCAGAACATCGACGATGTCAATGATCATAAATATTCCTACGACCTCGGAACGGCCTACCTCGACATCATCCAAGAGTGCGAAAAGCTCGGCGACTATGTCATCAACGTGGTGCAGGCCCGCATGAATTTGAGAAGGTAATAAAAGGAGAGGAGACCCACTCCAACAAAGCTCAGACAGGTCCTGATTCTTCGGACTGCTCGGACAGGTCCGACTGGTCCGACCAGTCCGATTTCTCCAAGAAAAGCCCTTCGACCAGTCCGACCAGTCCGACCAGTCCGAGCCCACCAAAACCACCATAAGGCTACCAGCTGAGGCCATAAGGCTGTCAATTCACAGAATAAGGCTGTCAATCGACAGCCTTATTGTATTTTCGGGCGAAAGCCCTTTCTGCTCTCCCATAAAAGAAGAGATAAAGAGGATTTTTGAGAGGGCAGAAAAGGTCTCATTCCAAAAAAGTGACACAAATGACAGTTTTTGGGAATGCCCTAATTTCTCCTGATTGATCATCTGGCGTGCCAGACTTATCAGAGGAGCAAATAAAGCGCTAATTCTACTTATCTATAAGCGGAAACCTCCAACCTCAAGAGGGCACACAAAAAATCTCCGAATAGTCGGACGAGCCGGACTAATCGGAGATGTAAGCAAGTGGTAGCCGAGCACTCCCCCTCATGGGGGAGGTGGAGGGGGCTTTGAGCGGGCGGTAGCCTTCCTTTTCCCTTCTCTTTATTTTTTATCCACCAAATATTCTGCAATCTGGACAGCGTTGAGGGCTGCGCCTTTGCGGATTTGGTCGCCCGTGAGCCAAAGCGTTAGGCCGTTTTCGTTGGCCAAATCTTTGCGCACACGGCCCACGTAGATATCGTCCTTACCGGCACTATCGAGCGGCATGGGATAGACGTAGTTCTGCGGGTCGTCGACGAGCGTCACACCGGGAGCAGCGGCGAGCACCTTGCGGGCTTCCTCCACTGTGATGGGGCGTTCCGTCTCGAGCCATACGCTCTCGCTGTGGCTGCGGAGCGAACTGATGCGGACACACGTGGCGCTGGTTTGCACATCGCTGTGCAGGATTTTGCGCGTCTCGTTGTACATTTTCATTTCCTCCTTCGTGTAGTCGGTTTCTGTGAACACGTCGATTTGCGGAATCACGTTGTAAGCCAACTGGTGGGGGAATTTTTTGATGGTCTCCACCTTGCCCGTTTCCAGGAGCTCTTTGTACTGCTGCTGGAGTTCGGCCATGGCGGCTGCACCAGCTCCGCTCGCGCTCTGGTAGGAGGCAATGTGGATGCGGCGGATGTGGCTGAGTTGTTCGAGGGGTTTGAGCACCACTACCATCATGATGGTGGTGCAGTTGGGGTTGGCAATGATGCCTCGGGGGCGGTTGAGCGCGTCCTCAGCGTTGCATTCGGGCACTACGAGGGGCACGTCCTCGTCCATGCGGAAGGCACTGGAATTGTCGATCATGACCGCGCCATATTTCGTGATGGTGTCGGCAAACTCCTTCGAGGTGCCTGCTCCGGCACTGGTGAAGGCGAAGTCCACGCCCTTGAAGTCGTCGTTATGCTGCAAGAGTTTCACCTCGTATTCCTTACCGCGGAATTGATATTTCGTTCCCGCACTGCGCGTGCTGCCGAAGAGCAACAGGTCGTCAATGGGGAAATTACGTTCGGCCAAGATGCTGAGAAGCTCCTGACCCACGGCGCCGCTGGCACCAACGATGGCTACTTTCATACGTTCAGTCTTTGATTTTTAAGGGTTGAAATAACTAAAACGATCATTTGCGGGGGATGATGCCGACAAGATGTCGTCTGTGGGCGCAAAAATAGAGATTTCGAAAGGAAAAGCAGGGAGTGTTGGAAGAAAATTAGGTATCTTTGTGCACTTTAACACCAGAAACGCCTAACAATGAGCATCTCCGTGAGCCAATACTTCCCGATTACCGACCCGACGTGGATATTTTTCATTGTCTTGAGCATCATTCTGCTCGCACCGATGGTGCTGGAACGCTTGCGCGTGCCGTCGATTGTGGGCATGATTCTGGCAGGCATCGCCATTGGTCCTCACGGTGGCGAAGTGCTCAACCGCGACGCGTCGTTTGAGCTCTTCGGCAAGGTGGGGCTTTATTATATCATGTTCCTTGCCTCTTTGGAGATGAACCTCCAAGATGTGGAGAAAATCCGCTGGAAGGCCCTCGTCTTCGGCCTGCTGACGTTTGCCATCCCGATAGTGGTGGGAACGGCGGCCAACCTCTGGATTCTGGGTACAGCGGCAGCCACGGCGGTTTTGATGGGTGCGATGTACGCATCCCATACGCTCTTGCCCTACCCCATTGTGTTGCGCTACGGCGTGGCGCAGCGACTGAGCGTGAACCTGGCTGTGGGGAGTACCATCGTGGCCGACACGCTCACGCTCCTTGTGCTGGCCGTGGTGGGCGGAATCTTTAAGGAGCACACCACAGGGATGTACTGGGTGTGGCTGGTGTTGAAAATCATTCTCATTGGTGCGTTTATCATCTATGCTTTTCCGCGCGTGAGTCGGTGGTTCTTCCGCCGGGTCAACGACGGCGTGGTGCAATACATCTTCGTTCTGGGCATGGTCTTCTTAGGCGCGGGCCTGATGGAGATTGTGGGCATGGAAGGCATTCTGGGAGCTTTCCTCGTGGGCTTCGTGCTCAACAAACAAATCCCAGCCACCAGTCCGCTGATGAACCATATCGAGTTTATCGGCAACGCATTGTTTATCCCCTATTTCTTGATTGGCGTGGGCATGCTCATTGATGTGCGTGCGCTCATGGACCTCCGCGCCGTGGAGGTGGCCGTGGTGATGATTGTGGTGAGTATCGGCACAAAATGGGCAGCGGCTTTCGCAGCGCAACGCCTTTACGGACTCTCCAAGCTCGACCGCCGACTGATGTTCGGCCTTACTACGGCGCGCGCGGCAGCCACACTGGCCATCGTCCTAGTGGGCTATCGTATCATGATGCCCAACGGGGAGCGGCTCTTCGGTGAGGAGGTACTCAACGGCACGATGATTCTGATCTTGGTGACGTGTATTTGCAGCTCGTTCACAACGGAGAGTGCCAGCCGATTGCTGGCGGCCTCTTCGCCAACAGTTGGGCAGAAAACCCACACGGAAGACCGCCTGGTCATCGCTCTCTCCAATCCCGACACGGTGGATCCGCTGGTGAATCTCGCCTTGATGCTGCGCCGTCCGAAATCGGCTCTGCCTCTCTCGGCCGTCAACATTGTGTTGGAGGGCAACGAGGAGCGACAACGGCAGGGGCGCAAGGATCTGGAGCGCGCGGCGCATATCGCGGCGGCGGCCAACGTGAGGATGCTGACCCACAGCCGTTGGTCGGTGAATGTGGTGTCGGGGTTGACGCACGCCATGAAGGAACTGGACGCCAGCGACCTTATCATCGGTCTCCACCAGCGAGCGCGCATCTTCGAGACCTTCTTCGGACAGCTCTCCACCGACCTCGTCAGCTCCGTGGACCGCCAGATCATCGTTTACCGCGCTTTCATACCCATCAACACGGTGAGGCGCATCCACCTCGTGGTACCGAAAAAGGCGGAATACGAGCCTTATTTCGGGCTATGGGCCGAACGCATCGCACGCCTCTCGGCACAACTCAGTTGCACGGTGGAGGTTTACAGTGGAGAGATTACGCTCAACGCCGTGGAGGAGTATTGGAAAAAGAATCGCCTCAACGTGGCGGCGCAATACCATGTATACCATTCCTGGAAGGACTATCTGCCGTTGGCGCACAACGTGAAGACGGACCACTTGGTGTGCTTCGTCTTGGCGCGACAGGGCAACATCTCGCGCCACAATTATATGGAGCAACTGGCCACGCAACTGGAGCGTTATTTCTCCTCGCGCAACCTCATGCTCATCTATCCTGCTCGCTATCGCGGCACTTATGGCAACACCAATGTGCTGGTGACGAAATAAGAGGTTCTCGGACCAGTCAGACCAGTCAGACCCGTCCGACCAGTCCTACCAGTCCGACTCTCTCTCTCTTACTAAAACAAAATCTAAATATGAAACGTGCTTTTCGTCTTTTTCTTTATCTCCTGAGCGTCCACGCGGCGGCTCTGGTGCTGCTCAGCGTGCTGCGCTTGGTGCTTTATATTGTGATGAGTGAGCAGGTAGGCCCTGAGGCCGCATCGGTTTGGCCAGCGTTCCTGCGCGGAGTTTGGTTCGACAATGTAGTGGCTTGCTATGTCATGTTGCCGGCACTCGTTGCGGCCTTGGTGGCTACGGCGGTGGGCTATTTCCGTCGGCCGCTGCTGCGGGGCTTGAACGTGTGGTTCGGCGTGGTTTATAGCCTGGTGCTGATGTGCTCCGCGGCCAATATCCCCTACTTCGCCTATTTCTCCCGAACGCTCAATTCGAGCATCTGGGAATGGAAAAGCTATGTAGGACAAACGGCCGGAATGGTGCTCGGCGAGGCGTCGTGGCGCAAATATATCCTGCTCTACTTCATAGCCCTGGCGCTCTTCTCCCTCCTGCTGTGGTGGCTGGGAAGGCGCACGGCGCGGCAGCTCGAAAAGGCACCGGCGCGGGGCAGATGGAAAGGCGTGGCACTGCTCTTGCCGTTCATCGGACTGTGCGTTTTTGGCATCCGCGGCCGCATGGGCTACAACCCCATCAAGGTGTCGGCGGCCTACTATTGCGACAACGCCATTCTCAACCAGTTGGGCATCAATCCGGCGTTCTGCCTACTGCGCTCTACGCTCGACGATGCGCGGCCGGAGAATCAACGCCTCCACCTCATGGACGACAATGAGGCGGTGCGCAACGTGCAGGCTTACCTCGGACGAGAGGGAATAGCGGGAGTGTCTCCGATAGCACGCCGTATCCAACCGGAGGGAGAACCCACGCGGAAGAACGTGGTGGTGGTGCTGATGGAGTCGATGAGCGCGAAACTCATGGGGCGTTTTGGCAATCCCGACCATCTGACGCCGCACCTCGATTCGCTCTATCAGCATTCGCTCAGTTTTGCCAATTTCTACTCGGCAGGAAATCATACGAACAACGGAATTTTTTCCACGCTCTACGGCTTTCCCAGTATCTTGAAACGCAACGCGATGAAAGGCACGGTGGTGCCGCGCTACGAGGGACTGCCCACCGTTCTGCGCGATAAGGGCTACAGCACACTGTTCTTTATGACCCACGAGGCGCAGTACGACAACATGAACGCGTTCCTACGCACCAATGGGTTTGAGGAGATCTACTCGCAGGAGAACTACCCGCGCGAAAAAATTGTGAACCACTTCGGCGTGGCGGACGACTATCTCTTCTCCTACGCCTTGCCCATCCTGCACCGCAAAGCCGAGAGCGGGCGGCCTTTCTTTGCCACGCTGCTCACCATCTCCAACCACCCGCCCTACGTCATCCAGCCCTATTTCCACCCGCACCACAAAGACCCGCAGCGCGCCATTGTGGAGTACGCCGACTGGGCGGTGGGCGAATTTATGAAAGCTGCCGCGCGCGAACCGTGGTTCAAGAACACCATCTTCGTTTTCTTGGGCGACCACGGGAAGAAACTCGGCGCCGACGGCTATGAGGTGGAAGAGAGTTTCAACCACATTCCGCTCATCATCTACAACAGTGGCCTACCCACAGAGGAGCGCCTCGATTTTGCAGGCCAGATCGACGTGGGCCCCACCCTCCTGGGCCTGCTCCGCCTGCCCTACGTGCAGCGCAACTTTGGTATCGACCTCCTGCGGGAGCGCCGCGACATGATGTTCTACTGTGCCGACGAGGTAATGTGCGCCCGCGATGCCAACCATCTCTACATCTACAACCCCTCTGCCTCTCGCGATTTCTGCTACGACACTTCGCGCCCCGGTTTCCACCCCGTCCCGATGTCCGCCCCCTACAGACGCCTAAAAAAATACCTCTTCTCCAATTTGCAAGCAAGCGAGAAATTGAAGTAGAGGTGGAAGGAGAAGGGCTACCAAGTGATTACTTTATCCACAATAGCCTGCTGCTCACTGCTGGTGCGACGCAAGTAAATGCGAGTAGTCTCAATGCTCTCATGCCCCATCAAGTCGGCCAACAGCGCTATATCATTGAACCTCTCCAAAAAATTCTTAGCATACCGATGGCGAAAGGAGTGAGGGTGCATCACCTTAGGATTGATACCCCATTGATGGGCGAAGCGTTGCAATTTGTGCCGAATGGCGCGCGGGGTAATCTGTTTTCCATGTTTGTCTAAAAACAAATACCCCAACTCTATATTGGCTCGTCCCAACCATGCTTTAGTCTCCATGCAGAGATTTTGGGGAATGAAAATCCGACGAACCTTTCCTCCCTTGGTATAAAGGTCAAAGTAACCCATTCTCACATGCTCGGTCTTGAATTGTACAAGTTCACTCACTCGAGCTCCCGTAGCAGCTAAGAAGCGAACAAGGAAATACCAGACATTCTCCTCTTCTGCTCTGAGTTTTGCCCTAAGGTACAGATAGTCCGCATTGCTAATCACATTTTCTAGGTAAGTTCTCTGTTGTATTTTGAGAGACTTGAGACGAAGACGAGGTTTCCCGATAAACTCTAAGTATTTATTGAGAGCCTGAATGCGTAGGTTTACGGTCTTGGGCTTAAATCTCTCTATTTGCTCCGCTTTGTAAAGCAAAAGATTTTCCCGATTGAAGCAAGAATACTTCCGCCCAAAGTCTTCTACAGCATATAGATACGCTGTAATTGTATTGTCCGATAGTTCTTCTTTCTTGAGTTGTTGCCTAAATGATTTGATCATATTACTTGTTTTTTGTATCTAAGGCAATATCGCAAAAAGTTCGCCGATTTACGCTATTATAGGCAACCCGCCGTATCAGGTGACTGTAGCAAAGAAAGATACAGATAATGGGCAAAAGCGAAGTTCAAATATATTTCAACATTTCCAATTGCTTGCCGACAAACTTGCTCCACGTTTTTCCTCGCTCATTTATCCTGCTGGGCGGTGGATACATCGTTCTGGAAAGGGACTGGCAGATTTTGGTTACAATCAAATCAACGATAAAAGGCTCTGCCGTCTTCATTTCTTTCCCGACTCTACAGATATTTTCCAAGATGTCGGCATAGCCGATGGACTCTCTATTGTATTTATGGATAATGCTAAGAAAAAAGAGGGCTTTACCTATGTTTACAGCAAAGGAGGAAAAACCATGGAGATTGCAATGCCGAACCCTGGATATACTTTAATGGCTCTTGACCCAATGGCAGAGCAAATCAGCCAAAAGATACAAGCCGTTGTTGGTGATCGTTTTGACTATATCTCTAATGCGGTCTTATCGCAAAAACTTTTCTCCATAGAAAGCGATTTTGTTGAGAAAAATCCGACCTTGGTACGCTCTTATCAAGAAGGAATGATGCTTGGAGAAGATGAAATAAAATTGTTTGCCAATGATAAAGCAGGTAAAGCAGGGAGAACCAGTTGGTATGTAGCCCATAAATCAGTAATTAAGACAGGTTTGGACTATTTACATCGGTGGAAAGTCGTGGTGTCGAGTGCCAATGCTGGCGGACAGAAGCGAAGCAATCAGATAGCAGTGCTTGACAATCGCTCTGCCTTTGGTCGGTCTCGTGTTGCCCTCAAAACTTTTGAAACAGAGCAGGAAGCACGAAACTTCTATGCTTACTGCCAAACAGACTTCATACGCTACGCTTTTTTGCTAACCGATGAAGCTTTAACATCCTTGGGAAAACTCGTTCCCGATTTGTTGAACTATACAGACGACAACGGGATAATAGATTACACCCAAGATGTGAATGCCCAACTATATCGACTATTTGGAATAGATGAGACAATGCAAGCTATCATCAAGCAGACACTCTCAGAACGATGACACGAGGAGGCAAGCCTTGTGATGGCTTGCCTCCTCTTTTGTATTACTCCATCGCTCGCACCTTTTCTTCAATAAAAGCGATTTCTTTCTCTTCCAATCCGTATTTGCGGTAGAGCTGTCGATCGATATCTGCCACGCTCTGCGACCAATCTATATCAGAACGGTCTGTAAAGTCTTGCAGTGGTACAAGTCGCCACGTTTCTTTGGGGTTATGCTGCGTAGCCTTGAGGAGTCCCAGCATAGTGCGGGCAAACTTTGTCTTGACATATTTTAAGCATGCCTCAGCTTCTGCCCGAGTGTCGAATGCTCCTATCGTCAGGAATGTTTGGGTAACCCCGATGAGGGGTTCCCCGATGAGGGGTGTACTTAGTACTTCACCAATTGCCCCCGAGCCATTGCTTTCGGGGACAATTACCTTGTATTTATCTAAATTGGGATGCTTCTCAAATAATTTCCTATCGGCATAGCGAAAACAGCGTCCTCCCTTGGTTCGTCCATAGAAGCCTATCGCTCTAGGGCGTTGCTCTTCTGTAAAGAGGTCGGGGAGTTTGTCGAAAATATTACTAATGATTTTCTTATCACCATTTAGCCTATCGGAAACAAGCCGTTCAATCTCAGGTTTGCTCGTGTCGAAGCGATAACTCGACTCTGCATAAACAATCTCTACTAGGGATTTCTCGTGCAACTTCTCAACCTTGCTTGCAATTTGATTCAACTCTGGAAAAGCCTTGAATACACCAATTTTTCCAAACTTCTGAGTTGAATCTCTATACATCACTGCCACTCCTCCTTTAATATCTACAGAAGGGAAGACCTCTGTGCTATTTGCCTTGTAATTAACAACTTTGAAGTGTTCGTCATTGAGCATCTTGCTATTCCAATCCGTAGGTGTAAAGCCTGCATTAAACAAGTATCGAGCAGGCGTTATAAGGCTTACACGTTGAGAAATCTGACAAGCTAAATCCATAAACAAATGGTATACTGGCTTGGATCTACCATTGCCCTCTACTACCACCTGATACGGCGGGTTGCCTATAATAGCGTCTATCTTCATATTTTCGTCGTTATTTATTTTCCAAAATCTCTTGCCCGAGCGTAACATATTGACTACGCTTTCGGGCTGTGTGGTAATACTTTCGATTAAGTCGGGATAGTATTCGGCATGCACTTTCGTCTTGCGGAAACCACGCAGGGTGCGCATGGTGATGTAGCGTGCCATGGGCGTTTTGCAGACAACAAAGATGTTTTCCTCTAAACTCCTGTCCCAGAGCATGAGGGCCGTGGTGCGATTGATCTCTCCATACCTCTCACGAGCTTCCTCTATCCTTGTGCGGTAGATATTGTAAGCGGCATAAAGGGGATAGAGTCCACTCTTGGAGTTGATTTCCAAAATGACACTCCGCGGGTGGAACACCTTTGAGGTGATGCCTTTATGCTCAATGTAGCGAGGTGTGTCCAAGAGTGAGGTGAAATCTTCATTCATAAAGCAGTAGCCTCCAAGGCTATCTCCAAGGTGCATATTTACCACGCGCCAAGGCGTGAGTACCGTCTCCTTGTCGGGGTTGCGGAAGGTGGCAAAGATGCTTGCCAAACGGGCAATGCGCTCCTCGATGGTAAACTTGTCGGCCATACGAGCCATTTCACGAATGCGCTTGCCTGCCTCGCGGAAGATATCGGGGTCGTAATAACGCTTGAAACGGCGAAACACTTGTTTGGTTACGCCCCGAGGCATAAACTCCTCCCACGACTGGTTGTCCACAAGGTTGGCAAAGTTGTCGATGGTCAGCTCTTTGTCTTCGTCCATCATTTCAGCTCCATAGAGCATGAGGGGCATTCGGATAGAGATGCCACGGAGAATGGAGATGGCTTCACGCCGTTGGTCGCCCTTGGCTTTCAGCTCGTCAAGTCGCTTTTTCTCCTCTGGCGTGAGGTCTTTCTTTTTCTTCTTTTCGAGTTGCTCTTTCTCCGCGTATTGCTCGTTGGTCAGTCCCTGTCGGTTAATGTCGATATCTCCCGGCTTAGGCATTGCCTTTGTTTTGCCAATGATGCCTTTGAGGTCGTCAAACTCCTTGAGTTCCACTTCCGTGAGCTTGAGTAGTTCGTCGTTGTAGAGTGCGCCATTCTCAAACCCATCCTGCACCACCTTCTCTATTTGCGCCCGCTTGAGTTGAGCAAGCATAGTCTCCACTTTGTATTTTTTCATCTGCCCACCGTCAATGGCAATGATGGGACAGAAATTGAGGAAGTCGCCAAGAATTTTGCGGTCGCCCTCAGTTTGCTTCCCAGCTTTGTGCGACACCTTGGCAGCCTCGGCAAGCACACGCAGCGTGCGGTCGGGAGCAAAGTCGAAGGCGTAGCAATCGGTCTTCATGCGCCCATTGTGGGTGTAGGGCGTTTGAACGCGGAAGATGGTCTGCATATATCCGGCTGCCGAAGTGCTGTAAGAGCCTGCCATCATAAACACACCCGTCCAGGGCCTTACGCTTACGCCAGTGGTAAGTCGCCCACAAGAGAGGGTTATCGTGTAGGATTCGTCAGAGTCTTCACCAATGGCTTTATTGACAAGCTCGAGTGCATCGCGGCTTTCTTCCTCGTCGTCGCCATCGCCTGCCACATTGACCACATTGAAGAGCCCAAAGACAGGATGCTCTGCCAGTTTTCGACTGAGAGCTTTGGCAGCTTTCACGCCTGGCAGAATCCAAAGGGTATGGCGGAAAATGTGTCGAAACGTGTCGTTAGAGTAAGGGTAGAGCGAGTCTTCATCATCGGTTGTCAAGAGCTTGAGGAAATGGTCAATATCTTTCTCGTGTACAAAACCTCCATCCTCTCGTGTGCGGAAGAATTCGCGGAAGTTGAAGGCTTTTTCTTCATCGCTATACGCGCTCATCAAGCGCCCGAGATCGTAGGTATAGAGATGGATGGTAGGAAGGGACGCATAAGGGTTAGTATCGCCAAGATGATTGATTTCCCAATCTGTTTTGGCTTGCTGCTCCATGACGTAGTCCCAGGTGAAGACTTCTTCCTCCTTGTGATCGTCCAACAGATTGAAGGGTGTACCTGATAGGCGCAAGGTCTTCGTCTTTTTACCAATAAGTTGCTCTAAAACGGCTTTTCCCAGTTCGGTTTGCGTACCTTCGTGTGCTTCGTCGACAATGACCAAGTCCCAAGCAGTGGAAAAGACCTCGTTGTTCTTATCAAACTTGCCGCCCACTTCCTTAGAGCCACGCATATCTTGCATAGAAGCGAAATACACATATTTCTTTCCTTGAGAAGCAAGCCGCTGGAGAGAGGAAAAACTCTCACCCTTGTTATGCGAACCATAGTGCCACTCCGGGCGATCGTAGAATGTTTTCCCGAAATCTTCAAACCAACTGGCGTCTACCACGGGGCGATGAGTGATGATGATCGTGCGAACGGCTCCCATCTCCTTGGCTACACGCAAGGCACAGAGAGTTTTACCAAAACGCATTTTTGCATTCCATAGCATCTGATTGCCTTTGCGAAATTGCTTGAGCGTTCGCTCCACAGCGATCTTTTGCTCTGGACGCAGAATGATAGGATTCTCGGTATATGTCACCTCGCCAGCCCCCAAACTTTCTTTGCCTTCTTTGATGGCAGTAATGGCGCGTTTGACGGTTTCTAAATCGCAAGAATACCATTCTGTAGCTCCCTTAAATTCCTTACGTTTTACGCCCGAACGCTCTAAAACATTGTGCACTTGTTTATCATTGAAGGAGCAAATCTGCCCTCCTCGGATGTAAAAGGTAAGCTCGGTGTGCAAGAGTTCGTAGCTGATACCTGCTGTTTTCGTGTATTGGTCAATACGAGCTTTGGCTGCTTGGTTGAGAATTTCGCTGTTTGAGGGAGGCAGAGCCGCTCCAATATCATCGCCAAGCGTGGTTTCTCCTATCTTCAGGCTACCTTCATGCTGTTTGTCAGCAATAGCAAAAACATATATCAAACGAGGTTTGAGTGATGATTCAAATGTTGCCATAGCTTGAGATTTATGTTGTTATTTTATTAAATCAATGAAGTGGATCTTTCGGTTGTTTTCGCCTGTGTTAGGGTCTTTACACCCCCAGTCCCGGATGAGACAGTAGGTTCCGTTGTGTCCTTTGTAGGTCTCTTTCTGACATCCAGGACAAATCTCGATTTGCTCCATTGCCCCAAATAGATCTGGCTTGACCACCACCTCATTGTGTTTACAACTATTGGGAACTACCCCTTTGAGCCCATCCATCTGAAAAACATTCCAAGCAATGATATAGGCAATGTATTTGATAGAACGGTCTTGGGGCTGCGCTCCAAATTTTTCAGTGTAATATTCGATAAAAGTCATGAGCAATGCCTCACGAGCGAGCAAGAGATTGTCCCCTTGCCATTCATAGCCATAGATATTCTTATATGCCTCTTGTGCCATCTTGAGCCATTCGCCTGTGGTGGTCGTATTTTCCGAGATTACTCGTAGTTTACGATCGAGCATCCCTATACGTTGCGAGAGAGGGATAAATGCTCCTGTGGTCGTATCGTATCGGCTCACAAGATATGGGGCTTCTCCACAAGTGATTTCCATACGGGTGGAACGAACATAGTCCTTCCATGTTTTGCCATTAGGAAACGAAATAGGCGTAGTTGTTGCAGTCCATGTTTTGGTTTCGGGGTGTTCGTGATTAAAAACGTCTTTGCGCCCAAACCAGGCTTCATCTATCAGATTGTTTTGGACATTGCATACCCAAGAAGGAGTAAAAACCTCTGCTTTGTCTTTGGTTCGGCTCGTTTGCTCTTCTCGAGTTTTTAAGACTCTCGGTTGTATGACAGAACCATTATCACCAGTGATGCAAGGTATTGTGATAGGTGCATGATAACTATATGCCTCACCCAGAGAGGCATAATCGTCCGTAGCCCAAAAGATATTCTTTTGGGTTGTATGGTCTTTGAGCAATTCTACAAGTAAGTCCTCTGATTGCCGTAGAAGTTCGTTTTCACTAATATCTATGTTTGGCTTCATATCATTCTGCATTGTCTCTAAATTCAGAAATCCATTCTTTAACCTTCGATTGCAGCAGAGCTTTGTTGGGAAGAGACAACTTTCTGATAGGCAAGGGCGTAGATATTAGCATCTTGAGGGCAAAGCAGATAAGCGCGACTCTTTTCTATAAGCCGTGCAACTTCCTGGCAAAGATTTTCCGTATTTACGATATTTACAAAACTTATATAATACCTACAAAAGTACTATAATTTTTGTCGCAACAACGGAAGATTGAGAGACTTCTTTCTTCAAGAAAATGATTTTCTCATATCAAGTGTTCTTCATCCATTGTCTTTTCCTATTGATTACCCCAAAAGATGCAGAGGTCTCGAATCTCTTTTGGAGCTAAACTTATTGAAGATTCTCAATGCTCACCTTTTTCGGAGTACCCCTCCTCATGGGAGAGAGGCTCTGAAAAGGCTTTGAGAGGGCCTTCCCTCTGCCTCACAAAACACCCTTATTGCTTCAGCTGAGGCAATAAGGGAGTTGGCTGACAGCCTTATTGTGTCGGCTGACACAATAAGGAAAGCTGGATTTCTTTCTTGGTGAACTCGGACTGGTCGGACTGGTCCGACTGGTCGGAGGGCCTCTTGAGAGGACTGGTTCTCGGATTGGTCGACTGGTCCGACCCGTCCGACGGGTCGGATTCTTCAGAGGAGGAGAGCGCTCTCTCTTACTTCGTCATCTCTTGGCACACCCTATCTTGGAAGCGGCGGGCTTGGCTGCCGCGGAGGGTGCCTTGATTGAAGAGGGCAAAGGCGAGGTGGTGGCCGTTGGGAGCTTGGGCGTAGCCGCAGAGGGTGCTGACGCCTTCCACGGTGCCGGTTTTGGCGCGCACGTTCCCATAGGCCGTGCCTCCGCGCATACGGCGGCGGAGCGTGCCGTCCTGGCCGGCGATGGGGAGCGAGGGCAGGAGGTGGTTGTAGATGTCCTGGTGCTGATAGGCATAGCGCAGGAGGCGGAGGAGGAGTTCGGGAGAGGCGTAGTTGTAGAGCGAGAGGCCGCTACCGTCGGCAAACTGATAGTGGGCGGGGTCGAGACCTATGAGGCGCACGAAGCGTTGGAGGCGTTCGGTGGCGCGGCGGCGGTCGGCATAGGCGCGGCCGGACTGTGCGCCAATCTGATAGAACATGGATTCGGCGTAGAGGTTGTTGCTCTCCTTCATCATGCGGAAGAGGATTTGATCGATGGTGTGTGTGCGAGTGACGAGGGGGATGACGGCGGCTCCGATGCTCCCGCTGAGGGTGCTGCCTTCCACCACGATGCCACTCTCGGCGAGGAGTTCGGCAAAATGCTCGACGAAGGTGTCTTTGCCGTTGAAGAGGAGCGGCGTGAGCACGGGGTTGTCGTCGTCCCAGCACCAGCCCCAGCCGTACTTTTGGGTGTCTTTCATCGAGAGGTCGAGGAGGATGTTGCCGCGCAGGGTGTCGATGCCTTGTTCGCGCACGGCCTGGACGAAGGCCAGCAGGTCGTCGCGGCCGAAGAGCGGGTCGAAACCGGCGCGCACGTAGAGATTGCCGGTGAGCACGCGGCCCGCGATGGTGCCGTCCATGAGCAGCGAGGTGGAATAGTTGTAGTCCACGCCGAGTTGGGAGAGTGCGGTGACGGCAGTGAGGAGTTTCTGACAAGAGCCGGGGCGCATGGTTTGCTGTTCGTTGTAGCGAAAGAGGGCCGAATCGGCCGTGAGGTCATAGACATAAATGCCCACCTGCGTGCGCTGCAAGAGTTCGTCGGCGAGGAGGCGCTGCAAGCGTTCTTGCAGGGTGCCCGTCAGCAGGGTTTCCGCTGTCGTGTCCACCTCAAGAGAGTCGACAGCCAGCGTGTCCCGCTCCTGCGCCATGGCCAGCAGTGGGAGGAAGAATATGAGGGTTAGGAGTTTCCGCAACACAGTCCTTTTCTTTTTCTATTTTGCGGCTGCAAAGATACTGCAAAGCCGCGGGAAAGCAAAGGGAGGGAGCTTTCTTGGTGGGGGTGGACTGGGTGGACGGGAGGACTGGTCGGAGAGCCTCTTCATATTCGCTTTCATAGAATTTCGTGCTTCGTGCATTATGCTTACCGGCATCTTCACAACCTAATGGATAGGATCATGAATACAGACTATTTATGTATCTGAAATACTGGTCTTGGGTACATATCCAAGTCGACGTGTATCCGATTTTACATTTTTGGATACATATTCTTATTGTCTGACAGATTCAATACTCTCTTGAGTCTTCAAGAGCTAAAGGTGTTTTTGATAGATAATTTTATTTGTTTGTATAATAATACAAATTATTAACTTTACTTCTAATAACATATATATATATTTGCACGGTTTTAATATTAATAAATACAAAATGAAAAGTTTTTATCATCAATAAACAAGAATATGAAGAAATTATTTCTAAGCAGTCTCTGCTTCATGGTAAGCCTCACGACAGTTGCGCAGACTTGGAACTTTGGATTTGGTGGTGGTTATCTGCATAACCATTTCTCTATGAAGCGTTATAAATCGACAGGAAACAGTGGCTTCAAAGTGGAAGCTGTTGCCGACTACAAACTTTCATCTGGCTTTGTTTTTTCGTCAGGTTTGGGATTCTCACAGAAAGGAGGCACTATTGAGGGGTATAAAATAGGAGGTGCTAATGATGTACGTAAAGTTGAAGCGTTTCCGATGAATTATCTGACAGTGCCCCTCGTTGCTGGCTATAATGTGCAATTGGGCAAGTTTTCGATTCTGCCACAAATTGGAGTCTATGCCGGAATTGGAGTTGGAGGCAAAGGACATGTTGAGGGAAACGATGGATGGGGAAAACACTATCGTGAAAGGATGAATCTGTTCAACGCTCCCCAAGTGACACCTTACTGCCAGTTCAACAGGTACGATTATGGAGCAACAGTGGCTGTCAATATTGATTATTCAATGTTTAGACTAAAGGCGTACTATGAGCATAGCCTGCACGAAATGAATAGTCTATGGGGCGATCCTCGTCATCGTAGTGTTGGTGTGTCGGTGCTATTTATGCTGAAATAACAGCATAAGCTTGTGTAGGAAAAAGGGCAAGTCCTTGGAGCATTTTATGCTCCAAGGACTTGTTTTTATAAGAGGACGAGTCGGACCAGTCAGACTGGTCGGACTGGTCCGACTGGTCGGAGGTCCTCTTGAGGAGGGTGGGTTCTCGGACTGGTCGGACTGGTCGGACTGGTCCGAGATTCTAACAAAGCACGGCGGCTGTCACAAAAAATCCCGCGCCTCTGGGGGGGGGAGGTGCGGGATGGTCTTATTTTTTAGCGCTGGGCTTCGGCTTAGATTCCGAGCTTAGCTTTTACTTTTGCTGTTACATCTTCGCTGACAGCGGTGTTGATGAAGATGCTGTTGGCGCGAGCTGTTGCCACGTCCATGACGTAAACGTAGTTGCCCTCTTTTGCAACGGCCTGAACGGCGTCGAGGACTTTCTGCGTGATGGGCTGCATCTTCTGCTGCTGTGCTTCTTGGAATGCCTTAGCATTGTCCTGGCGAGCCTGCTCGAGTTTGTCGCTCATCTGCTGGAGTTCTTGCGCGTAGCGGTCTTTGATGTTCTGCGGCGTCTTCTCGTTGACTTCTTTGCTGTACTTGTCGTACTTAGCTTGAAGTTCCTTCTGCATATCGTCGAGGTTCTTCTGATACTGCTGACCGAGGGTTTGCAGCTCCGTCATGGCCTGCTTGTAGGCGGGCAACTGGCTGGCAGTGGCTTCGAGGTCGAAGTGAGCAAACTTCTGGGCGCTGATAGTGAGCGGTGCGAGGAAGAGCACCAGCATTAAAAGTTTTTTGATCATAGCTTTATTTTCTTTTTATTATTGATTTTGCGGGCGAATTTAGCAACTTTAATTGGAATAGCCTAATTGGCTCAACACTTCGTTAGAAATATCTATGGAAGGACTGGCAAAAATGATGCCGGCAGTGTCGCTGCTGCGGTCGAGGACGAGTTGGAAGCCGCGGCGTTGTGCGATGGCTTTGACCACGTTGTAGATTTCGTCTTGAATGGGCGCCACGAGGCTTTGGCGTTTCTTATAGAGTTCGCCTTCCGGACCGAAGTATTTCTTTTTCAGTTCGCTGGCTTGCTTTTCTTTGTCGACGATGGCTTGCTCGCGCTCTTTTTTCTGCGCATCGCTGAGGAACACGGCCTCGTTCTGGTAGTTTTTATAGAGCGTTTTGCTTTCGTTGTCGATGGCTTCCACCTCGGCTTGCCATTTTTTGCTCACTTGGTTGAGCTGTTCGTTGGCGCGCTCGTATGCGGGGATATTGCCCATGATATATTCCATATCAATGAGGGCAAACTTCTGGGCGTGTGCGTTGAGCGTGAAGGCTACAACCAGAAGCAGGAGTGAGATGATTCTTTTCATATTCTTTTTCTTTTTTTTGGTGGGTTCAGACTGGTCGGACTGGTCGGAGGTTTTCTTGAGGGGATTGGGTCTCAAACTGGTCCGACCCTTTTCGGTAGAGACGGGTTCAGGAGTGAAATGTTACGCTGCCGTCATCAGAATTCTTGGTTGAGAATGAAGTGGAACTGGCTGCCACCGATTTTCTGACCATTGGCATTGTAGCGTTGGAAACCGTAAGCCCAGTCGATGCCGAGCATACCCACCATGGGGAGCATCAGGCGCACACCGATACCGGCACTGCGCTTCATGTTGAAGGGGTTGAACTTGCGGGCGTCGGTCCATGCGTTACCGCCTTCAACGAAACCGAGGACAAAGACATTGGTCTGTCCTTCGAGGAGGAGCGGATAGCGGAGCTCGAGGGCCATGCGGCTATAGGCGTAGGCGTTGTTGCCGTCGTCGCCGGCGATAGAACCGTTCTCGTAGCCGCGAAGGCCGATGGTCTCGGTGGCGTAGCCGTAGGAATAGCCGGACATTCCGTCACCGCCCACATAGTAGGCCTCGAAGGGCGATTTCTTATAGCGGTTGTATGCTCCGAGCAAACCGAATTCCACGCGTGTCATGAGGACGGGTGCTTTGATAGCACCGGTGAGGGCGGTGAAGGTGCGGAGCTTGAATTTCCATTTGTTGTATTCCACCCAGCGGAATTTCTCTTGCATCTCTTTCTGATACGTTGAACTCTTGTAGTTGGTGGCCAGGTTCTTATAGTCCTTGCCGTCCCAGAGAGAGTAAGGCGGCGTGAAGGCCACGCTCAATTCGAGTTCCGAACCGCGGCGTGGGTAGAAGGTGTTGTCCGTTGAGTTGCGGTTGAGGGAGAGGTTGATATTGAAGTTGTTACAGTTACCATCGTGGATGATGAAGTACTGCCACGACTTGAGCATATAGCGCGTGTAGTTGAGCTGTGCCGTAAAGGTGAAATAGTCGTCGGGCCAGCGCAAACGCTTACCGAAACCAAGGGAGAGGCCGAGGAGTTTCACATACTTATCGGGGTCGTAATAATTCGTGTAGTTATAGTAGTTGGAATTATTGCCGTAACCCGAGAGGTAGTTGTAGTAATAGTTGTTGTAATAGCTATTGTTGTAGTAGCTGGAGTTCATGTCGCTCTGCTTGGAGTAGGACAGCGTCACGGAGAGCTGGTTGGGACGTTTGCCGCCAAACCATGGGTCGAGGAAGGAAAGCGAATAGGCCTGATAGTAGGTACCGTTGGTCTGCACGTTGAAGGCCAACGTCTGTCCGTCGCCTTGCGGGATGAATCCGATGTGGCGATTGCCCTTGGAGAAGAGGTTGCCGATGGAGAAGTTGGTAAACTTGATGCCGGCTTGTCCCACGATACCTGTGGGTCCCCAACCGATGGAGAGCTGCACTTGGTCGCCACCTTTCGACACGAGGGGATACGTGATGTCCACCGTGCCGTTGTAGGGGTCGGGCTTGATGCCTTTGTTCATACCGCTTTGCAGGGCTTCGGCGTCGAACTGGTTCATCTGTGCCAGGGCCATCACGGAGCGTTTGATGGACTCCATGCTGAAGAGGTCGCCGGGTTTGGTGTAGAGTTCGCGCCGCACCACGTTTTCGTAGACGCGGTCGTTGCCCGTGATGTTCACGCGGTTGAAGCGTGCTTGGCGGCCTTCTTGGATACGCATTTCCAGGTCGATGCTGTCGCCCACCACATTGACTTCAGCGGGGTCGAGGTTGTAGAAAACGTAGCCGTTGTTGTAGTAGAGATTGCCCACAGCGTCTTCGTCCTCGGAGAGGCGCTTATGGAGCAGAGTTTGGTTGTAGACATCGCCTTTCTTCATTTGCAGGATGCGCTCGAGGACGTCGGTGTTGTAGACCGTGTTGCCCACCCAGCTGATGTTGCGAATGTAGTATTTCTGTCCCTTGCTCAGGTCGAGGTACACGTCCACATGGCCGTCGTCCACCTTTGCCACACTGTCGCTTTTGAGCACTGCGTCGCGGTAGCCCCAGGCGTTGAGTCGCTTCAACACGTTGTCTTTGTCCTCGCCATACTTCTCGGGAAGGAATTTCTTCGATTTGAGGAAGTTCAGCAGTGTGCGCTCATGGGTTTTCTTCATGGCGCGCTTGAGTTTGGAGGCCTCCTTGGGTGTCACGCCAGAGATATAGATGCGGTTGACATGGATTTTGCTGCGCTTGTCAATGTCGATATTCACCAGCACGCGGTTGTCGGCCGTGGCGTCCTCTTTCTGTCGGATGTCGACTTCGGCGTCCTTGAATCCCTTCTCGTCGAAGTAGCGCTTGATGATAATCTTAGCGCGGTTCACCATATCGGGCGTAATCTGGCTGCCGTTTTGTAGGCCGAGGCGCTTCTCGAGGTCTTCGCGTTCCGACTTCTTCACGCCGCTATAGCTGATGGAGCTGATGCGCGGTTGGGCGGTGAGATGAACGTGGAGGTAGATGCGGTTGTCCACGATGCTATCGGCCGTGATACTAACGTTGGAGAAGAGCTTCTGCTGCCAGTAGCGGCGCACGGCATCGGTGATGTCGGTACCGGGAACGGAGTAGATCTTGCCCACTTCGAGGCCGGAGATGCTCTCCAAGAGGTCGTGGTCGTAGCCGGGGATTTCGTCCACGGTGAGGCCGCCGAGGATGTATTTCGAGGGCGTGACACTATAAACGATGTCGGGCTGACGCTGCACATTGCTCACCTGTGCCTGAGCGGCGGAGATGCCGGCGAGGGGCAGGGCGGCAAAGAGCCATAGTTTTGCGAGTGATATATTCATTTTCTTCAAGATAGCGTTGGGGTGTGGGGGTTATTCCTGCGTGAGCTGTTCGGAGGTCTTACCGAAGCGGCGTTCGCGACCTTGGTAGTCGACGATGGCGCGGTAGAATTCTTCGCTGCGGAAGTCGGGCCAGAATGTGTCGCAGAAGTAGAGCTCCGTGTAGGCCGACTGCCAGAGCAGGTAGTTGCTGAGTCGCTGCTCGCCACCGGTGCGGATGAGCAGGTCGGGGTCGGGCATGAAGGAGGTGGAGAGCTCTTGGCTGATAACGTCCTCGGTGATGTCCTCGGGGCGTAGGTCGCCACCTTTCACGCGGCGGGCGATGCGGCGCATCGTTTCCGTTTGCTCCCAGCGGGAGGAATAGCTGAGGGCGAGCACCATGGTCATGCCGGAGTTGTTGGCCGTGCGCTGCTCGAGTCCCACGAGTGCGCGGAGCACTTCCTGGGGCAGGCGTGTGATTTCCCCGATCACGCGCAGGCGGACATTGTTCTTCATAAAGAGTTCGTCCTCAAGGCTCGTGAGCAAGAGGCCCATGAGCGCGGCCACCTCGTCGGAGGGGCGGTTCCAGTTTTCGGTGGAAAAGGTGTAGAGCGTCAGGAAACGCACACCGAGGTTGGAGGCGGTCGTTGTGATTTCGCGCACGGCTTCCACGCCTTCTTGGTGGCCCATGCTGCGGTGCTGTCCGCGTGCCTTTGCCCAGCGCCCGTTGCCGTCCATGATGATGGCCACGTGGGCGGGGATGCGTTTCGTATTGATTTGCTCTTTCAGTGTCATAGTGATGATGGGGTTGTGCGGCCGCGCGCTCAGTCCTTATTGCAGGTGGGACATTTGGGCGAGAGGTCGTAGGTGAGGGTGACGAGGGTTAGGTTGTAGTGGTCTTTGTTGCGAAATTCGCCCGACTTGATGCCGCGCGGATTGGCCAGACCTTCCAACTTGTCGTTGGGGGTGAAATGAAACGTCCAGTCGAGCCCGAGATTCACGCGGGGGGCTATTTTCCATTTCACACCGAACCCTATGGGGATATTCACCGTGGCCACCTTGCTAGCGTCGGAATAGGTCAGTCCTAATCCGCCTTGCAGGTAGGGCACGATGCGCTTGAAGCCCTGATAGCTCTTCACCCAGCCGTAGGGCAGGAAATGGAGTTCGAAGAGGGCGTTGAGGTCGTAGAGATTTCCCTTGGCCTCGTAGTGGAGACGTGCCGTGCCCGCTGCGGCGGGATTGGCGGGGTAGAAATCCAGGATTTTATCGGTAGTGCCACTCACTTTCAGGTAGCCGCCACTCACTTTCACGGCCATACGCGGATTCAGTGGGAAGCGGGCCAGCAGCGCGGCGGCTGGCGTGGGCGTACCGTAGAGCTTGGAATTGACATCGTTCAGTCCGAAACCGAAGCCGCCGCCTACGCCTAATTCGAGGCGATAGAAAGCGTCGTCGTCATCGCCCGAGGCGGCATGGAGCGCGGAAACTGCTCCGAGGAGGAACAGCAGCAGCACCAGACTGCGAACGAGGGCCAGAGGGCCTTGCGCGTGGAGGCGTGGATGGGCGGTGGTGACTGTCATCGTATGGGGATGAATGTTGTTATTTATATATATGCCTATGGCAGCTTATTTGAAGAGCGTTTCTTCGTTTTTCCAGCCGAGGCGGTTGATGCGTCCGCGCCACACTTCGCCGCTGCCAGCACATATTATATATATGTAGTTCTGTGCGTCCACCGTGACGGTTGCGCTCGTACCCCCACTGATGGCGGGCACTTTGAGTTCTTTCTGCAACCAAGTGTAACCGTTGTCACGACTCAGATAGAGGCCGCCAAAACTGCCGTCGTTCTTCTCGCCTGTGAGCAGCAGTGCTTCATCATAGCGGGCGAGGGTGTAGTTTTGAAGCGTGGGGAGATGGCCGCGGCGGTGGGCATCGAGCGGGAAGTTGACCCACCCGAAGGTGTCCGTTCCCGAGAGGTCGAGGTCGCGCTGCCACAACACGGGCTCATTGCCACGCAGTCCCAGCACAACGGCTTTCTCGTAGTTCTTACTCACGGTGGAGGCAAACACGATGCCGGCGTTCTCGTCCAGAGGCAGCGGAGCCGAGGAGTCGAGGGCATCGGCGGTCCAGGTCTTTCCGCCATCGGTACTGCTCACTAAGCTTGCGCCCGAGAGGGCCAAGAGGTGTTTCGTACCGCTACCCACGAGTTGCGTGAAGCTGTTAGGCCCACCAGTGGAGTTCACAGGATTCCAGTTGATGCCGTCCTCGCTCGTCATGAGCTGGTTGCTGGCCAGGGCAAAGAAACGGTTGCCGTGGCGCACCACGGAATGGGCATCGAGCGTGGCGGGTGTGATGGCGTGGCGGGTCCACTGCTGCGGACTGGCGGTGTTGGCGGTGAGCACCACGGGCATGGTGCCTTCAAGACCGAAGGCATAGAGCGTGGACCCTACGGCGAGGGCGTGGAGCTGACGCACGGAGCTAAAGGCGGAGAGTCCGCTGGCCGTGCGCTGCCATGTCACGGAGTCGCCCCATTCCTTATGGACGCGGATGTCCACCTGGTATTTTCGGTTGGAAACGCCATCGGTGGCATACACCGTGATGATGCGCGGCGTAGAAAAATCGATGGAGTCTTTCTGATTCAGAAGGGTATCCTTCCCCGTCACCTTCGATTGTATCGCCACGGTGCCGGTGGCCGTAAGTCCGGAGAACACGATTTTCTTAGCATCAGTGCCCACGGGCAGCGAATCCACGTTGAAGATGCGCTGGTTCACCTGGTCGATAGTCAGCGGATAGAGCGACCCCGTCACCTTGACGGTATAAATCGAGTCGCGCCCACTGCGGGAGAGCGTATGGAGATGACGATTGAGTGTGCCGAGCGTCATCGCCTTCACCAGGCAAGCCCCCGACGTCAGGTCCTCCACTTCGCTTTTCGTATTACAGCCGACATTGGCCATCAACATGAGTAGTGCGCTAAGCATCAGCGCCATGCGGGATTTCTTCATAATTTTCTTAAGTAGTCCTCAAGCCTTCGCTCTCATGCGCATCTCGCGCGCGTCTGCCAAGGAGTATTTTATACAACGTGCAAAAATAGCCTTAAATTTCGCAACTACGAAATTTTTAATCTTTTTTGAGGTGGGAAGGGAATGCGAATTAGGCGAATTTTACGAATTGAGCGAATTTGGCGGAAGGTGGACAGGGAATGCGAATTGAGCGAATTTTACGAATTGGGCGAATTTTCTTTTTTTATTATTCGTTCCCATTCGCCCAAAATTCGCAGACCACAACCAAGCTTAAAAAAATTCGTAAAATTCGTAAAATTCGCCAAATTCGTGCTCCCTTCCCACCTTCCGCCAAATTCGCTCAATTCGCCAAATTCGTAAAATTCGCATTCCCTGCCCACTCCGCAATAAAAACACGGTATTTTTCTTTGACAAAATCCTCACTCTTTCGCGTCCCCTTATTCCCCTGCCTAACACAATAAGGCTATCCACTGACACAATAAGGAAGCCAGCCGACACAATAAGGAGACGGGCGAGAAAGGCCCTATCCATCGGATACAACAAAGCTATACACCACAAGAAACCGACCATAACGAGCAACTCTCTGAAGATACGCTCCATAATAATAAATCGTGACAGATAGTGACACACGCACAAAAAAGTTTTTAACACTTAGAATATCGTTTACAACCCACAGAAAAAGCAAGAAAATAATTGCTTAAAAATTTGCATTTTCGAGAGCCTTCCCCTACCTTTGCCGAAGCAAAACAAACCTCCCACAGAGGCTCTATCACTAACCCCAAAATCCACCCCTCCGGACGCGTGACGCGCCCTCACAACCCTCTCTAAAACCATCCAAGAATCATGACCTCCGAAATTATCATCACCCGACCCGTTTGGGAAGAATATCGCCGCATCAAACCGCGATTGCGCAACCAAGCCTTGGCCGCACTCATCGACTACCTCATGACGGGGGAGAAACCAGCTCTCACACGAAACACCGAAACCCCTTTTGAGCGTCTATTGCTGGCTTATCAGCAAAAACTGCACATAGGCAACAACAGCGTGCATCCATCTGTCACTCATCCGTCACTCATCTGTCACTCATCGCAAGAAGAAGAAAAACAGAAGAAAGCATCTTCCCCCTGCACCCCTATCTTGAAAGAAGAAGAAAAAGAAGAAGAAAGGCTAATTCTTCCTACGTCAGAATTAGCTGCGCGAGACACGGCCGAAACAGCCATCGAAGTTGTCGAAGAAGCAATTAGGATAGCAAGACCAGTCGGACCAGTCAGACAAATCGGACCAGTCGGACAGATCGGACCAGTCAGACCAGTCCGAGACCCAAACAAGAGGCAGCCGAGCACTCCCCCTCATGGGGGAGGTGGAGGGGGCTCCTTTTCTCCTCCCACCCTCGACGAAGTTTGCCGCCATGTGGCAGCTAAGGGTTATAGCTTCGACCCCGTCGCCTTTTTCAGCCACTACGAATCGAACGGTTGGCTCGTGGGGCGCACAAAAATGAAAAATTGGCATTCGGCCTGTATCACCTGGGAACGCAACCAAAAAACTTATGGAAACTACCGACAATCTACCTCTGCAACGCGCCGCGACGCCGACCTCCAAGCTGGCCGCGAAACTGCCCTCGACGCCATCCGCCAAATTGCCAACAGTCCTTACTGAACTCCAACGGCGCTACCCCTCCCTCGCGACATTCAGCCAGGCCATGAACCCCGATGTGCAACGCTTCTACGGTCGACTTCCGCTCTCGGATTGCATCCAACGCAGCGCACCCACGCTCCGCCAGCTCGACCAACTCTACGGACCCAACTCGGGCCGCGTGTGGATAGTGCCACAGCTCACGCGCATCGCCGAATTCTGCGGACAAACAGCGCGGTGGAGCACGCTCCAAATGCAAGAGCTTACGGCCATCATCCTCCAGCAATTCGGCCAACTCACGGTGTGCGAGCTCAGTTGGTTTTTCCAGCACTTCAAGGGTGGCCGCTACGAACGCTTCTATGGCACGCCCGACCCCATGGTGCTCACGCGCAGCCTCCGCTCGTTCCTCTCCGAGCGCAACATGACCTGGCAGCGCATCGAACAAGACCGCGCCAACGAAGCGCGCCGCCACCCCGAAGGCCTCGTGGGCATCGCTGCCCTCAAGAGCTACCTCGCCCGCTGCCGAGAAGCCGGGAAAGTTTCTAAACTGGAGCCCCCTCCACCTCCCCCATGAGGAAGCCCCCTCCACCTCCCCCATAAAGGGGGAGTGCTCGGCTACCACTTGTTTTTTTGAAGAATTATCAGAGTCTAATAGTCATCCTGCTCTGAGCACTCCCCCTCATGGGGGAGGTGGAGGGGGCTTTCTGGAGGGGACTGCCCCATCCCAATTAAAATCACCAAAACCATGCAAGACAATCTCTCAAAACTCTCCGCCATCGGCATGCTGATGGCTGGTGTCGGCCTCACCATCGCGGGCTTCATCGTCCCGCCACTGGGTGAAATCTCCGACAGCGTACTGTGGTTCACAGCCCAGACGCTCATCTACGCCGGTAGTATCTTCGGCGTGAAGGTCTACATCGACCACCAACTCAAAACTCGTCACTAACCCTAAAAACCAACAACAACCATGAGAACAATCAACAACATCTTCGTGCATTGCACCGCTACGCAACCTTCCGCCACCATCGAGGCACTCCGCAACGGCTTCCGCGCCCGCGGTTGGCACGCCCCCGGCTACCACTACGTGATTGAGGCCGACGGCACACTGCGCCGCCTCTGGGCAGAAGAGCATGTGGCCAACGGTGTGCAGGGCTACAACCAACACGCCATCCATGTGGCCTACATCGGCGGCATCGACCCCGAGGGCCGCCCGAAGGACACGCGCACCTGCGCCCAGCGCACCACGCTCGAGGCTCTCCTCCGCCTCCTCCACTGGCATTACCCCACCGCCCGCATCCGCGGCCACCGCGAGGTGAACCCCAACAAAGCTTGCCCCAGCTACGATGTCCAGAGCGAAATCAAGAATTGGAAGGAATAAGCCAAGCAGGATGTTCTCGGACCAGTCCGACCAGTCCGACCAGTCTGACCAGTCCGACCAGTCTGAGAACCCACCCCCCCCTCAAGAGGACCTCCGACCCGTCCGACCCGTCCGACCAGTCTGAGCCCACCAAGAAAGGCTTGAAATTTTCTTTCCTTTTCCCTTGCACAATTCAGTCTAATTTCCTATCTTTGTAATGTCTTAAAAGAGAAGCTTCAGCAAGACACTAACCAAATCATTATCACTAACCTGCACCACAAAACCCACGTTGAGTGGATGGTGCATAAAATCATCAAAACCATGTTAAAGTACAAAGTAATCCAGCGAAAGAATCCTATTGACAAAAGCGTGAAGTACTACGCCCAAGAAGTTGAGCAAACTCAGATGAGTTTCGCCACCCTCTGCGACAAGATTTCACACTCCAGTACAGCCACTGCTGCCGATGCTTCGGCCGTCATCAAAGAGGCCTGTGTCCACGCCCTCGAAGCCTTGCTCGACGGCAAGAGTGTGAGTCTCGGCGATTTGGGTAGTCTCCACACCACCATCAAATCGAAGGGTGCTGCCACTGCCAAGGACTTTGAGCCCAAACTCCTGCGCAACATCATGATTCGCTGGGTGCGCCCCACGCGCTTCCGCGCTGCCTTCGACCTTGAGAAAGGCAAAGTGAGAGTGCAGAAGGTGTAAATAAAAAAAACCAGCCCCCTCCATCTCCCCCATGAGGGGGAGTGCTCAGAGCTGGATGACCGTTGAAAATCAGACAGATCATCGAACACGCAAGTGGCAGCCGAGCACTCCCCCTTTATGGGGGAGATGGAGGGGGCTTTCTGGAGCTCTCTGGAGGGGGAGTGCTCAGAGCTGGATGACCGTTGAAAATCAGACAGATCATCGAACACGCAAGTGGCAGCCGAGCACTCCCCCTTTATGGGGGAGATGGAGGGGGCTTTTTCTTCAGCTTTCTTTTTCTTCCTCTTCTTTCTTTTTCTTCCTGCTTGGAATCTGACCGTAGATAGCGAGACCTATGACAAGAAGAATGACGGGTTTCAGACCAATCTGAACGCCGAGAGGCAGAGAGGGCTTATCGGAAATCTCAAACTTACATTCCTTAGCAATCTCTTTGGCTTCTTCCACGGTGAGGTCAACATATTTCTCCTCTTTGTTGTCAACAAGAGCATAAGTATAGTCGCCATAGTTCCACACAGGACACCAGAAAAGGCTAAAACTCTTGTAGTGAACACCGAGATTGAAATGGTCGCCCTCGTCGTTGGCAAAACTGTCGGGCAATTCGTGGAGCGTTTTGAGAGCATCACCATTACCATAGATAATAACGCCACGGGCAGAAGCCGTTGTTGAGCAAACAAATGCCACTACGAGCATCGCCAGCATTACGGAAAATCTTTTCATAGTTTTAATTGTTTTAATGAATTATTTAGAGATATGCAAATGTAAGTGAATTTCTCTTTCGCAAACAAGAAAAGAACAAAGAAATTCAAAATTTTAACACAAGAACCACTCTAATGCATACAAAAAGACAGTCGTTTCCCTCCCACTGGAGAGACTGTAAAGAAATGATTTAGAGCGGATCTACATCAAAATAGAGTTGCACGCCTTTGAGTTCGGGACGCGCTAAAAGGACATCGCGTGCAGAAAGGAGGGTGCGGCGGATGCTGGCCGCGGAGAACGCGGGGCGCACCTTGAGCATCATCTTCCGAATGTAGAGCGCTTGGATGCGCGCCACGGTGGGACGGTCGGGACCGAGGAGGTCGGACTGGAAATAAGGGCGGATGCTCTGCGCAAACTTTTGTGCGGCGTCTTCGCAAATGCGCTCATCGCGGTGGCGCACAAAAATGTTGATGATGCGGCAGAAAGGCGGATAGAGGAACTCGCGCCGCTCAACGAGCTGACTGGCGTACATGGCGCGGTAGTCGTTCGTCACAATTTGCTGCACCACGGGCAACTGCGGTTGGCGTGTCTGAAACACCACGAGGCCGCGACGGCCCTTGCGCCCAGCGCGCCCCGCCACCTGGCTGAGCATCTGAAACGAACGCTCAAAGGCGCGGAAGTCGGGCACATTGAGACTCTGGTCGGCATTGAGGATGCCCACCACGTGGACCCGCTCGAAATCGAGTCCTTTCGTGACCATCTGCGTACCGATGAGGATGTCCGTTTCGCCACGCCCAAAGGCCTCGAGGATGCGCTCATAACTGGAACGGCTGCGCGTGGTGTCGAGGTCCATGCGAGCCGTGCGGGCTTCGGGGAAAAAGGCGCGCACGGCAGCTTCTATCTTCTCCGTGCCATAACCCAAGTCGCGCAATTCGGTGCTACCACAGTTGGGACACTGCTGGGGCAGCGGATAGGGCGTTCCGCAGTAGTGGCAAACGAGGCGGCCCTGCTGCTGATGGTAGGTGAGCGGTACATCGCAATGCTCACAATGAGGTGTCCAGCCACAGGTGTGGCATTCCAAAACGGGACTATAGCCGCGGCGGTTCTGAAAGAGGATGACCTGTTCGTGATGAGCCAGCGCCTCGCGAATCTCTTCGGTCAGGCGCGGCGAGAACGGGCTTTTCATGAGTTTCTTACGGCGTAATTCTTTGACATCTTCCACGACGATTTCGGGCAGTTGCCGATCGCCGTAGCGCGTGGTGAGTTCCACGAGTCGATACTTCCCAGAAAGCGCATTGTGGTAGGTCTCCACGGCTGGCGTGGCCGTTCCGAGAAGCACGCGTGCACCGGTGGAACGTGCCAGCACGAGGGCGGCATCGCGAGCGTTATAACGCGGTGCAGGATCTTGCTGTTTGTAGCTCGTTTCGTGTTCTTCATCAACGATGATTAGCCCCAAGTTGCGGAAGGGCAGGAACAAACTGGAACGCACGCCGAGGATGAGCGGAAAAGGACGCTCCGAGAGTTGCCGCTGCCAGAGTTCCACGCGCTCGGCATCGGGAAACTTAGAATGATAAACGCCAAGTTTGTCGCCAAAAACACAACTCAAACGCGTCATAATCTGCGTGGTAAGGGCGATTTCGGGCAGGAGATACAACACCTGCTCTCCGCGCTGCAAAGCATCTTCTATGAGGCGGATATAAATCTCCGTTTTGCCACTGGAGGTAACGCCATGCAGCAGGACGGGAGTAGAGGCCGATTGCATGATTTCCTCATAGGCCTGCTGCTGCGCTGGGTTGAGTTCTTTTGTCAAAAGTTCGGGCAGTGCCTTCTGCGTTTTAAGTCGGCCCACTTCATAGTCGTAGACCTCCAAAATGCCTTTGCCGACGAGGGCAGAAAGGGCAAACTCGGAAGCACCAGGGAGGCGCAGGAGATCGCGCCGCGCCACTTCCTCGAGCAACCCCATATTGGAGAGAGCAAAAGCCGTGGAGGCCTTGGAAAACTCGAGATACTTAAGGAGGAGTTCGCTCTGCTTAGGGGTGCGCTTAAGGTTTTCAAAAACTTCATTGAGGCGATTCTCATCCTGAAAGTCGGCGGCAAGGCGCACATGTTTCTCCGTTTTGGGCCGATACTGCCGCGTCATTTTTTCTTCCATCACGACAGCGTCACGCTCCAGCAAACGACGCACAAGCGGTAGGATATTGTCAATATTTAGTTCACGCTGCAAACTCGCAAGGCTCTCTCCTTTTTCGGTCGAAAGAGCGTCGAGAACACGACTCTCGCGCTCCGTGAGAGCATCGAAATCGGAGAAATCGGGATGCTTCCGCACCGCGCTCTCGCTCTCGAGTTTGAGGCCCGAAGGCAGAGCGGCTTTCATCACCTCGCCCAGCGTGCACATATAATACTGCGCCATCCACTCCCAAAACTGCAACTGTGCAGGCAGCAGCAGGGGTTGCTCGTCCACCAGTTCGGCCACGTCCTTCAAGGCGGAGGCGTCGACGGTGGCAGGCAGCGTGGCGTGAAGCCGGCAAACGATGCCGGTGTAGTACTTGCGGCGACCGAGCGGCACCACAACTCTGCTACCCACGACAACCCGCCCTGCCAGCTCCTGCGGCAGGCGGTAGGTGTAGGGCTGGCTCACGGCCAAGGGCAATATAATATCGGCAAACTGATTCATCTTCCGTGCAAAGGTAATAATTAAATGTGCTAAGTAGGAAATGTGCTCCTGCGGCAATAAAAATATAAGGCGTATTTTGACAAAATCCGAGAAAATACTTATCTTCGCCCAATAATAGTGAATTATAACAAATAAATAAGGTAAAAAAGATATGTTCGACGTAAAACAATGCCTCGCAGAATGTGAGGAAAAAATGGAAATGAGCGTGATGCACCTCGAAGAGACGCTGGCTCAAATCCGCGCCGGAAAGGCCAATGTTCACATCTTAGACGGCATCCGTGTAAACTCCTACGGTAGTCAGGTGCCACTCAACAACGTTTCGGCCATCTCCACTCCCGACTCGCGCACCATCGCCATCAAACCTTGGGACAAGAGCATGTTCCACGCCATCGAAAAGGCCATTATCGACTCCGAGGTGGGCATCATGCCGGAGAACAACGGCGAGGTGATCCGCCTGGCCATCCCCGCGCTGACCGAGGAACGCCGCCGCGCACTGACGAAGCAGTGCAACAAAGAGGCTGAAGAAGCTAAGATGGCCATCCGCAACATTCGCCGAGACGGTATCGACAAGCTCAAAAAGGCCGAAAAAGAAGGCTTGAGCGAAGACCTCCGCAAGGACGCTGAGAACGACCTGCAAAAGATTCACGACAAGATGGTGAAGCAGATCGAGCAGCTCCTCGAAGTCAAGAACAAAGAAATCATGACTGTCTAAGCAAGCCTCTCTTGGTGGGCTCAGACCAGTCTGACCAGTCTGAGAACCAATCCCCCCTCAAGAGGACCTCCGACCAGTCCGACCAGTCCGACCAGTCTGAGCCCACCAAAAAAGTCCCCTCCCCCAACTATGCCAAACCCTACCACACACACTCACGGGCAGGTAGTACGCAGCACTGGAAGCTGGTACACCGTGCGCACCGACGACGGGCGCGAAGTGGAATGCAAAGTCAAGGGCAACTTCCGCCTGCGAGGCATCCGCTCCACCAACCCCGTGGCCGTGGGCGATGGCGTTAGCATCATCGAGGACGGCAGCGGAACGGCTTTCATCCGCGAAATAGACGAGCGCCGAAACTATATCGTTCGCAAAGCCTCCAACCTCTCCAAGCAGAGCCACATCCTGGCGGCCAATCTCGACCTGGCGCTCCTCGTCGTGACCATTGCGCGCCCCGAAACATCCACGACGTTCATCGACCGCTTTCTGGCCAGTGCGGAGGCTTATCGCGTTCCTGCGGCCATCTGTTTCAACAAAACCGACGACCTCTCCAGCGAAGAGCGCGAAATGCTCGACTACCTCACGCTCATCTATCGCGACATAGGCTACGATGTGCTACATGTGTCGGCCGTCACCCATGAGGGACTCGATGCGCTCTCCCCATTGCTCACCAACCGCCTCACGCTCTTAGCGGGCAACTCTGGTGTGGGGAAGTCTACCCTCCTCAATGCGCTCATTCCAGAGGCCCACGCGCGCACCGCCTCAATCAGCGACGCCCACGAAACGGGCATGCACACCACCACCTTCTCCGAACGCTACGACCTGCCCCAGGGAGGCGCACTCATCGACATCCCCGGCATCAAAGGCTTTGGCACGTTCGAGTTTGAAAGGGAGGAAGTATCCCATTTCTTCCGCGACCTCTTCAGCCTCTCCGCCGGATGCCGCTTCGGCAACTGCACGCACACCAACGAACCTGGTTGCGCGGTGCTTCAGGCCCTCGAAGAACACCGCCTTGCGCCTTCGCGCTATCAGAGCTACCTTTCCATGCTCGACGATAAAGATGAATCGAAGTATCGCGAGGCGTATTGAAAAAAAAACACGAGTACTTCCCTCTCGCTCTCCCCTAAAAACATTCCGACGCACCGGACTCACCAGAACAGTCCGTCCCGTCCGAAAAACAACAGCATTATGTCACCACTCCTCCTCATCGGCACCATCGTCCTCGTGGCCCTCTTGCTCTTCGCCATCGAGGCTTTCGTCACGCCTGGCTTTGGCGTGCCTGGCATCACGGCTTCTGCCCTCATCCTCGTGGCCGATGCCATCACTTTCTACCATTATGGCGCATTCATCGCCACCTGTGCCCTCTTCGCCTCCGTGGCCTTCGTGCTCTTCTTGTTCTGGCTCGTGAGTCGCTCGCCCATCATCAAGCGCGCCGAACTCCACACCAACATCGACTCTACCAATGCCACCGCGGCACAACTCTCTGTGCGCCCCGGCGACGAAGGGCGCGCTCTCACCCGCCTCGCCCTCATCGGCAACGCCGAGATAGACGGCAAGAACGTTGAAGTGAAGAGCGCAGGAGGTTTCATCGATGAAGGCACCCCCATCCGCGTCATCAGCGTGCAGGACGCCCTCATCCTCGTAAGCCCGAAGTAGCACTTCTGCATCAGACTCATAGATATAAATATGCGTGCCTCCATTCCTTATATAGAACAGAAATTCAAAGAATACAACCAACTCATCTTCGGCAACCACCTCCCCGACATCCCCATCCGCCTCTCCCGCGCAACGACTTTCGTGGGGAAGTACCAACACCGCACGCGCCGCACACCGCTGGGACGCATTGAGCCTTACGATTTCTACTTGCGTTTCAGCGTGCTTTTCGACCTCACGCCCGAAGAACTCGACGATGTGATTATCCACGAAATGATTCACTACCACATCGCCTACCACCAACTCCACGACACAGCGCCTCACGGACTCATCTTCTGCAAGATGATGAACGATATCAACCAAACCTTTGGTCGCAACATCAGTATCTCCCACAAACTCTCTCCCGAAAAAGTTTCCGCCGTGAAGCAGTTGCGCCAAACGGTACACGTCATCGCAGCTCTCCGCCTCGCAACAGGCGGCGCGGGCGTCAAAGTGCTCCCTCGCAGCCGCCCACGCATCGAGGCCTACTGTAAGCGAATGCTCACACACCCCGAAGTGGAAGCCATCCGCCTTTATATCTCCGACGATCCGTTTTTTAACAAATACCCCACTTCCTCCACCCTCTCGGCCTACGAGATTGAGAAAAAAGAACTCGAAGCTCACCTCCAAAAAGCTTCTCCCTTGAAGCTACAGTTTTCAGAGGCCTGAGGGCCTTTTTTGGTGGGCTCAGACTAGTCGGACTGGTCGGACTAGTCCGAGAGCCTCTCGAGAAAGCTGGTCCTCAGACTGGTCGGACTAGTCGGACTGGTCCGAGACTCTCTCGAGCGAGGTGGAGGGGGCTTGTCCTCTTGCTTTTTCCTCCGCTTTCCATTAACTTTGACACCATTATGATAGAACTCCACGGAATCAGGAAATCCTTCGGCCCACTCGAGGTGCTCAAGGGCATCGACCTCAACATCGAGAAAGGCGAAGTTGTCAGTATCGTAGGCCCAAGCGGCGCAGGCAAAACCACGCTACTCCAAATCATCGGCACGCTCTACAAGCCCGATGCGGGCAGCCTCCTTATCAACGGTACCGACGTGCTGGCGCTCAACAGTCGCAAATTGGCCGACTTCCGCAACCGGCACATCGGATTCGTCTTTCAGTTCCACCAACTCCTCCCCGAATTCACGGCGCTCGAAAACATCATGATTCCGGGAATGATTGCCCGCCGCTCTCATGGCGAACTCCGCCAGCGCGCCCTCGAGCTCCTCCAGTTTATGGGACTTCAGAACCGTGCGGAGCACAAGCCCAACGAACTGAGCGGTGGCGAGCAGCAGCGAGTGGCCGTGGCGCGGGCGTTGATGAATCAGCCCGATGTGATTCTCGCCGACGAGCCTTCGGGTTCGCTCGACTCCCACAACAAGGCCGAACTGCACCAGCTCTTCTTTGAACTCCGCGACAAACTGGGACAAACGTTCGTTATCGTGACACACGATGAGGAACTGGCCCAACTCACCGACCGCACTATCCACATCATCGACGGCCATATCAGCGTGCCGCCCTCCAACCTCCCCGAAAATGAAGCAACCACAATCTGAGCGCCCCACAGCCACTGCCACTGAGCGCACCTCCACCCTCCAACTGGGCAACTACAACACGCTGCGCATCACGCGCTTCACCGACCACGGGGCCTACCTCGACGGTGGCGAAGTGGGCGAAATTCTCATGCCCAAAACCTATGTGCTGCCCGAGATGAAGCCCGGCGATGAAGTCCGCGTCTTCGTGTATCTCGACCAGGAGGAACGCCTCGTGGGCACCACGGAAACGCCACTGGCACGCGTGGGCGAATTTGCCTATCTGCGCGTGGCGTGGGTCAATGAGTACGGCGCATTCCTCGATTGGGGACTCATGAAGGACCTCTTCGTGCCTTTCCGCGAGCAGAAACGCCGCATGGAAAAGGACCGTTCCTACATCGTCTATATCTACATCGATGAAGAAACGAGCCGCATCGTGGCCTCCGCAAAAGTGGACCGCTTCATCCAACCCACCCCCTACGGCCGCTACCACCGCGGTGAGGAGGTCGACATCCTCATCCAGCAGAAAACGCCGCTCGGCTTCAAGGTCATCGTGGACAATGCTTGGCCGGGCCTCATCTACGACAATCAGATCTACGAGGACCACCGCACCGGCGAACGCCTCCGCGCCAGCATCGTCACCTTCCGACCCGACGGAAAACTTGACCTCTCACTGCAAAGAATCGGCAAAAGTCGCTTCCGCGATTTTGCAGAAGTTCTGGAGGAACGCCTCGAGGAGGCCGGAGGGGAGATTCCCTTTACAGACCAGTCTGCATCAGAGGACATTATGCGCGAGTTTGGCGTATCCAAAAAGACCTTCAAACGCGCTGTGGGTACGCTTTACCGCTCCCGCCGCATCGAATTGCTGCCCGAGAGCATTCGCCTAATAAAAAAGTGACATATATTGCTGAGAAAAATCCTATATCAGAGGAAACGACCAGAAAATGCTAACTGGCAATTAGCAAAATAAAAGAAAGAAAAAATTTTTCGCTTTTTTTTCTATTATTTGTTTGTCTAAATCAAAAACGCTTCGTAATTTTGCAATGCATTCAAGGGAGAGAGGCATCCACAAAGCCCACCCCTGTTGCTCTGATTTAGGAAATAGTTTTTTCATCTCTATATAAGTTCTGTGAAGCTGCGGCACGTTGTGAAATGGGCCGCAGCTATTCTTTTTGCCTTTTTTTGGTGGGCTCAGACGGGTCGGACCAGTCGGACCAGTCGGAGAACCAGCTTTCTTGAAAAAACCTCCGACCAGTCCGACCAGTCCGACCAGTCTGAGCTCACCAAAAAGAGAACCTCCGACCAGTCGGACTGGTCGGAGGTAGAGGAGGTGGAAGAAGCTATTTCTTAGAACGAATATCCAAAACCTAAATAGGGAAGGATGAGGATGCCATCCACGGAGTGGTCGCCACCCAAACCGAAGGTGGGAGAAATTCCCACGCGCATGGAGAAACCACGGAAGGGCTGCAAGCGATAGCCTATCGTGCCGAAGAAATAATAGGCCAAGAATGTTTCATGAGTATTACCAGGGACAACATAACCTGGACCATTATACCCCAGATAACCATCTTCGGGATATTCAACTTTTCCAAAGATGAGTGCCACGGTCATACCGCCGCCCAACTCAAATTTGCTTTTTTTCTTGCCGAAGAGGTAGTTGAACTCAGGAGAGAGCGAAAGCAGGTGGAACGATTGCTTTTCGCCAAACCAATCATTGGAGCCGGAATAAGCCCAGCCCAATCCGCCGCCAAAACCCCAACCGCGGTTGCCTTTGAGGCGCGTGTCGAAATGGGCACTCACCCAACCGAAGGGACCAAGTATCGTACCCGTCACGTTCTTCACGGGTTCCAAATTCAAAGAGGGTTGTAGGACTTTCAGGTCCGTTGTCGCAACCTCCGTGTGGGAGGTGTCAGGGGCTACCATTGCCGCGTCTTTCGCTTGGAGAGACAAGGCCGCGCAAGCCATAAAGCTTGCCAGAATCCATGTTTTCATAACAGAACTTATTATTAATGTAAAAATATTCTTCTTTCGTTCTTTCCTCCGCGCTGCAAAACGCTGAACAGCTACGGGGCAGGTCTTCGTCAGCACTTCGGCGGGACTGTTTCGCTCGCTAAGGCCCTACGGGGACAGATCATTCCTCCCCCACCACGCCTCGATACATCTGCATCATCTGCTCGGCAAGGCGGGTTGGCGCAAAGGTCTCAAGCGCCCACTGCCTACTGTCGCGGCCTCGCTGTTGGCGCGCCTCGTCGTCGGCAAGGAGGGTGCGGATGGCGTGAGCAATGCTCTCTGGGTCGTTCGGGTTTACCAGCAGCGAGTGAGGGCCTCCAGCTTCGGGCAGGCACGACACGTTGGAGGTCACCACAGGCGTACCACAGAGTTGTGCCTCCACCACAGGCAGTCCGAAACCTTCGTTGAAGGAAGGGAAGACAAACGCCGTGGCGCACTCATAGAGGTAGCGCAGCAGGCGATTGTCATAAATATCGGTGAAAAGGAAGAACTTACGGCTCAGCTTATAGCGGCACACATAGGAATGGACCTCTTCGAGGTATTCTCGTCCGTTGCCCACGACCACCAGTGGCAGTTGCTCGCCAGCAGGGATGGCTTCGAGAGCGCGAACGATGCCCATGAGGTTTTTCCTACGGTTCACCGAACCCACATAGAGGAGGTAGTCCGTAGGCAGCTGCGGGAGGTACTGTTTCAGTTTCCGATGCGCCAGTTCTTTATTGAGTTCCGCATAGAAGAGTTGTTGTGCAGGCTGATAAATGACCTCCACTTTCTCTTCCTTCACATTGTAGAATTTGCATACATCGCGTTTCGTAGCTTCCGAAATGGCCACGATGCGTTGTGCCTCGCGGCAAGCATAGCGCGCCTTGAAGTCGTAGATGGCGCGGTCCCAGCGGTGGTACATCGCAGGAAAGGTGCGCCAAGCCACGTCGTGCATCGTCACCACTGCCGGAATTCGAGCAGCCCCCAAACCCATTGGTAGCTCATGACTAAGGCCGTGGTAAAGATCAGCCTGGTCTTTCTTCAGCTCTTTGGCCAAACCATAGCCGCGCCAAAGCGAACCGCGCACAAGTCCCTCGGGCATGCGTATGCGGCAATGTTCTTTGTGGCGATAAGGCTTCACCACGTTGGCATCCGAAATCTTAGGGGTATAGAGCAGGTATGTGTTATCCGGAAAACGAGCCGTGAGCATATCTATCAGTGTCCTACTGTAGTTGCCCAGGCCTGTAAAGTTATTAAAAAGGCGTTTAGCGTCGTAAGCAATCTGCATAGTTGTGAGTGTAAAAAAGAAAGGGGAAAACTCGCGGCCTCGCTGTATCAACAAAAGGCATGCATAACCCAAAAAGTGTAAAGACGAGTTACCTTTCTTCACTGCAAAATTAAATCAGATTATGATTTCTCCCAAATTATTTTGGTTCTTTTCACGCACTTCTTTATTTTTGCCAGAAAGGGAAAAGCATAGCAGCGAAGCTCAACCTGCGTGTGCACGACAGCGTACCCACCGATCTTCGCCCGTGGCTGCCACCCGTCTTCGCTCTTTGTCGGGACTTGGCGCATCTTTTTTCCATCTTCAACACTGCTCAATGAAACTACTCATCAATCCAAAATACGAACGGGTACGCCCCTTCCTCGAACACATCGACACCTACTTTGCCGAGGGCCGAAGCCTGCGCGAGAGTCGCAACTCCCTGCGCGTGTGTCAGTGGGAGGATTTGGAGCTCAACGTGAAGCGGTTTCGCCAGCCCTGTTTTTTTCAGCGCGTGGCCTACACCTTCCTGCGCAGCCCCAAAGGCTTACGCGCCTATGAGAATCCGTTTCGTATGCACGCGGCCGGAGTAGATAGTCCCGAACCGGTGGCCTATCTCGAACGAAGAAAAGGAGGATTGATAGCGGAGAGTTTTTTCGTCAGCGTGCAGTGTCCTTACACGCGTCGTTTCTATGAGTTTGCCACCGCGCCGCTCACTCCTGAGGTCTTGCTGGTGGCTCGCAGTTTTGCCCGCCTCACGGCGCGCCTTCACGAGGCGGGAATTCTTCATCTCGACTATTCGCCGGGCAACATTCTTTTTGAGATTATCGATGGCGAGCCGCATTTTTCTCTTGTCGACACCAATCGTATGCGTTTCGGAAGCGTTTCTGTGGCCGAGGGTTGCCGCAATTTCGCCCGACTCTGGGGACAGCCCGCTTTCTTCGAGGCGATGGCCGATGCCTACGCCGAAGCGCGCCACGCTTCCCCTGCAGAATGCCGCCAGCTCATGCTTTCTGCCCGCCGAAAGTTCTGGAAGCGCTACATACGCCGCCATGGTGCGCCCTTCGAGATAGAGCTATTGGGCTAGGAGGCCTAGGAGGCCTAGGATTCCTAGCAGCCCTAGGGGCCCTAGGCTTCCTAGGGCCCCTAAACAATTTCTTTCGGCTTTTTTCCAGCAAAGATTTCATCCACTTTCGCCGCAATGATATTGGGCGAAATTTTCTGCATGCAGCGGTAGTCGCCGAAGCGGCAAGGCTTATTGCCAAAGATGGAGCAGGGGCGGCACGACAGTTCCTGCTGCACGATGTTTGCGCCCATTTGTCCCCAACCCATAAAGCCCGCATCGGGGTGTGTCTGTCCCCAAATCGACACTACGGGGCAGCCCACGAGTGAGGCCAGGTGCATATTGGCCGAATCCATCGAGATCATCGCATCGAGGCGGCCCATGAGTTGCAATTCCTGCCCCAGACCGCGCAGCGTGTCGGAGACGAAGACGATGCGGGGGAAACGGTCGTCCCATTCCTTGCGGATGGTGTCCATCTCGCGCGGCGTGCCAAAGACAAACAAGCGCGTGCTGGGGCGTTGCTCCAAGATGAGTGCCAACGCCTCAGCGAGTTTTCCGGTAGGGTAAATCTTCCCACGATGCGCCGCAAAGGGAGCTACGCCGAGGAGGTATTCGGTCTTTCCCCGCGGCCCTAAAAGCTCATCGATGAGGGGCGAAGCAGGCAGCGCAAGCCGCTGGAAGTTGAGCGTCACGTCCAGCCCCAAATGCGCCAGCACTTTGTTGTAACGCTCGAAGGAGGAAGGCAACCGCTTGTGGGAGGTATGCGCCACGAGGCGGCGTTTCTCCGCCCGCCCCTTGTCGATGTGCTCCACGCGCAGGCCGTGGAATTGCAAGATGCGGCGAATCACGATGGTTCGCAACACGTTGTGGAAATCCGCCACAGCATCCACGCCGTGATGCTTCAATTGCCGCGCCAGTCGCCACAGTCCGCGCAGCCCAACGTAGTCCTTCCGCAAATCCACGGGAAAGAAGTCCACATTCTGAGGTAGGCTCTCGAAGAGCGGTGCCACAAAGGGGCGCGACACCACGGTGATGCGGAGGTCGGGGTACTGCCTCGCCAGACAGTCGACAACTGGGACGGTCATGGCGATGTCGCCCAAAGCGGAGAATCGGAGGATGGCTATATGGCGCACGGCGGTCTTATTTTTTATAAAGTACAGGGTTGGTCTCGGGATCGTTGTAGAGCTTCATCTGCTTGTAGAGCTTCATCACCTTGCGGCCAGCAGCGAGGTCGTCGAGCAAGGCATCGAGCGCGCCGCAGAGGTCGCTCTTCTGTTCGAGCAACACGCTCAGGCGCTGTTCGGAACGCGCCTTGTGGTCGGCCGAAGCATCGGGGCGTTCGGCTTGTTCGCGCATGTGCCAGATTTTGAGGCTCAGGATGCTCAAGCGGTCCACCGCCCATGCCGGCGTTTCGGTGTTGATGGTGGCCGTAGGCAGTGGCTTCACCTCATGGAAGAGGGAGAGGAAATAACTGTCGATGAGTTCCACGAGGTCGGTGCGCTCCTGGTTGCTCTTATCAATGCGATGCTTGAGTGTCATCCCCTCCTGCGGGTCGATTTCCGGGTCGCGGATGAGGTCCTCCATGTGCCATTGAGCAGCATCAATCCAGCATTTGCGATAGAGGTCGTACTCGATGGTTTGCGGCGTAAAGGGGTTGGGCACTGCCGCATCGATACTATCGGTTTTGTGATAATCGCGCACAACCTGTTCAAAGATAGGCCATGCTTTTTCGGTGAAAGTCATATAAATGCTTTGTTAGTATTTGCGCAAAGATACTGTTTTTCTTGGAAAATTAGGATTGTATGGCAGAAAGGTGTGGCCAAAAGCGCGGGAAAATGCCCGAAAACGCGCGTTTTCCCTTATTGTGTCAGCTGGCGCAATAAGGAAGCCAGCTGACAGCCTTATTGTATCGGCTGAGGCCATAAGGAAAAAGAAGGTTCAAGAGAATCTCGGACGGGTCGGACTGGTCGGACCAGTCTGAGAACCAGCCCCCACAAGAGGACCTCCGACCAGTCTGACCAGTCCGACCAGTCCGAGAACCAAGAGAAGAGGGAGAGAGCCATTTTCCCCAATTTCTTCCTATCTTTGCATACAAAGACCACAAACCATGTCGGAACTGAAAACTTTACGGCTCTTGCCAGAGCTGCGCGGGACGGTAGTGCTGCCAGCCTCGAAGAGCCTCTCCAACCGCTTGCTCACTATCAACGCGTGCTTGCCACAGCCCGTCAGTCTGCACAACCTCAGTGAGGCCGACGACACCATTGTGATGCGCCGCGGACTCATGGGCTTTCGCTCCACCATCGACATCCACGGAGCGGGTACAGCCATGCGTTTCCTGACGGCTCTTTTCGCCACACGCCCCGGTGAGCGCGTACTCACGGGGTCGGAGCGGATGCTGCAACGCCCCATCGGCGTGCTCGTCGATGCCCTACGACAGTTGGGGGCGGAGATGGAGTATATCGGGGAAGAAGGCTTCCCGCCCTTGCGCATCAAAGGCGGTGAACTCGCGGGCGGCGCGCTGACGGTGGAGGCCAATATCTCATCGCAATACATCTCGGCGCTCCTCATGATTGCGCCCGTGATGCGCGAAGGGCTCTCCCTCACGCTCGCCGGCCACATCGCTTCGCGCCCCTACATCGATATGACGCTGGCCCTGATGCGCGATTTCGGTGCCATTGCCCACTGGACGACGGAGAACGAAATCTTCGTAGCACCTGGCGGGTATCAGCGCACGGCGGACTACACCGTGGAGGCCGACTGGAGTGCGGCGTCCTATTGGTATGAACTCCTCGCGCTCTCTCCCGACAGCGAAGCGCGCATCGTGCTGCCACAATTGCAGCGCGAGAGTTTGCAGGGCGATTGCCGCACACGTGAGTTCTTCGAACCCTTAGGCGTGCACACGGCATTTACGCCCGAGGGCGTGGTGCTGACCAAGGGGGAGGCCACGATGGGCCGCCTCGAACTGAACCTCAGTGCGCAACCCGACCTGGCTCAAACGCTGGTGGTGACGTGCGCCATGCTGGGGCGGCCGTTTTGCTTCAGCGGCTTGGAGAGTTTGCGCATCAAGGAAACCGACCGCCTCGCGGCACTGCAACAGGAGTTGCGCAAACTGGGTTGTGAGGTAGTGGTGGAGGGCGACGCTGTGCTGCGTTGCGATGCGCCACAACCAGCGGCTGTTGCTTCAGCACCCATTGCCACCTACGACGACCACCGCATGGCCTTGGCCTTTGCGCCTTGTGCTTATCGCTGCACAGGGCTGGCCATCGAGCACCCCGAAGTGGTGGCCAAATCCTACCCTTCCTTTTGGGACGACCTCAAAAATTTTGAACAACAATGAAATTTCTCATAGCATTTGCCATCGCTTCGCTCTTGATGGTATTCATCCAAATCATCAACACGCTGCGCCGAAAGCCGCGCACCACGAAGGAGAAAGTATCGGAATTCGGAACAACTGCCGCGCCTGCCTCTGCTGCCGAAGCGCAGCAGCCGTCTGAACGCGAGGAGCAGCCGCGCCCCATCTGCGGACTGGGCGGAATGTGCAACCTGGATTGCCGGGTGGAGGACTTGAAAGAAGAGCCCGACTACTACGACGATGAAGAACTCGACGACTACCGCGGTAAGGCCTCCGATGCCTACACAGCGGCCGAAGTGGAACAGTTTGAAGAAGTGCTCACCACGATGCGCCCCGAAGAGGTTCACGGTTGGCTGCGCTCGTTGCAACTGCGCGGTGTGGCACTGCCCGATGCCTTGAAGGACGAGGCCTATATGATTGTGAGCGAACAAGCCGAAAAACCATGATTCTCTCCTATACATTTTTTCAGCACGCCCTCTTGGGTGGATTTCTGGCGGCGATGCTCTGCGCCGTAATAGGAACGTATGTCGTCACGCGCCGCTTGGTGATTGCCGGTGGCGGCATGGCCCACGCGGGCTTGGGCGGAGTGGGCCTCGGAGCGTGGTTGGGCATCAGTCCCTTGGTGGGAGCTGCGGCCTTCACCCTCTTCTCGGGTTTCTCCATCGACTTCCTGAGCCGTCGCAACATCCGCGAGGACAGCGCCATTGCCATGCTCTGGACTTTCGGTATGGCGGTGGGTATTCTCTTTGCCTATCTCACGCCAGGCTTTATGAATGATCTCTCGGCCTACCTCTTCGGCGACATCCTCTCTATCTCGCGCCTCGACCTCTACATCATCGGCGGACTTACCCTACTGACGTACGCGTTCTATCTGCTCCTCTCGCCGGCCATCATTACGGTGGCCTACGACCGCCAGTTTGCCGTGACGCAGAGACTACCCGTGCGCCTCATCGAGCGGGTGATGATTGCGCTCATCGCCCTGACCATCGTGGTTTGCCTGCGCATGGTGGGCATCGTCTTGGTCATCTCGCTGCTTTCCATTCCCCAGCAGTCGGCCGCGCTTTTCACGCATCGCTTTCGCAGCATGGTGTGGCTCTCGGCCTTGTTTGGTTTCGCGGGCATCGTGGGCGGACTGGTGGTGAGCTACTATCTCAACGTGCCCAGCGGGGCTTCGATCATCCTCATCTCGGTGGTACTCTACTTCTTCTGCCGCATGATTCGGACAATAATACGCTAATTTTTGAGTTTATACAAGATAGACATCATCTCCCTCGTATCTTGAAACGACTACTCCTATATATATGTGTGATTTTCTGCCTCGTGGGGTGCACCACGAAGCAGAACACGGCGGGCTCGCGCTTCTGGCAGGGCTTCACAGCAAAGTATAACACCTACTTCAACGGCCACGAGGCTTACAAAGAGGGGGTGGATGCGCAGATTTCGGGCAACGTGGACAACTACACGGAGATATTGCCGTTTTTCCCCGTTGGCAACGAGGCCACGCGCAACATCGGCAAAAGCCAGTTTGACCGCGCCATCACCAAATCGGAGAAAGCCATTCAGCTCCATAGCATCAAGGTGAAACCAGAGGTGAACCCCACGAAGAGCCGTAGCGAAAAGATGAAGCAGTTCCTCCGCCGCAAGGAGTTCAACCCTTTCCTCAAACACGCGTGGCTCCTGATGGGGCAGGCGCAGTTTCAGAAGGGCGACTTCTTAGGCGCGGCCTCCACCTTTTCCTATATCACGCGTCGCTATGCCGCCGAACCGCCCGTGGTGCAAGAGGCGCGCACGTGGATGGCGCGTTCGTATGCCGAACTGGGTTGGTTCTACGATGCGGAAGATGCCCTCGACAAGGTGCGCCGCGACTCTATTCCCGCGCGCCTCGGCGGAGAACTGGCGGCTACTCGGGCCGATCTCTTGCTGCGCCAAGAGCGTTTCGCCGATGCCTTGCCTTATCTCACAACAGCCGTAAGAAAAACACGCAACCGCAAGCTCCGCGCAAGGCTCTACTTCTTGCTCGGACAGGTGGAACAACAACTCGGACACCGCGCCGAAGCCTATCGCGCACTCGGAAAGTGTGTGCGCCTGTCACCTCCCTACCAACTCGAATTTAACGCCCGCATCCTCCAAACGGAAGTGTTTCCGGAGGCCGGCGGAGCACGCAAGATGACGGCACAACTGCGGAGCATGGCGCGCTCGGAGAAGAATAAGGAGTATTTGGACCAAGTTTACTATGCTTTGGGTAATATCTTCCTCACACAGAACGATACCGCTGCGGCCATTGCGGCTTATGAGCAAGGACGCACCAAAGCCACGCGCAGCGGGGCGGAGAAAGGCGTGCTGCTCCTCCGCTTGGGACAGCTCTACTGGGAACGTGGGCGCTACGACAAGGCGCAGACGTGCTACAACGAGGCGCTGGGCATGATAGACAACCGACGGAAGGACTACGCCGAGGTGACGCGCCGCTCGCGGGTGCTGGATAAACTCGTGCCCTATACTTCGGCGGTTCAGTTGCAGGACTCGCTCCAAGCTTTGTCGCTGATGGGCGAGAAGGAGCGTAATGCTGCCATCGACCGCGTCATAGAAGCGCTCCGACAGCAGGAGAAAGCGGCCGAACGCGCCCGCCGCGACAGTGCGGCCGATGCGCGCGCTGATGAAAACGGTGAGGACGACGACAACCGGGGTATGCCCAACACGCCGCGCCGTCCACAAACGGCACAGCAGACGCAGGCGTGGTACTTCTACAACCCGATGCTGGTGCAGCAGGGTAAGGAGGATTTCCGAAAACATTGGGGCAACCGCAAGAATGAGGACAACTGGCGCCGTTCGAATAAGACGGTGGTGCAACTCAATACGAACGCGGGGGTGGACTATGCTGCGCTCGATAGCATCGAGGCGGCAAGGGAGAAAGCCGCGGGAACTGAAGAGGAGGGCAAGGACAGCATCGTTGCGCCGGCCGATGATCCGCATCAGCGGGACTACTATATGAAACAGATTCCTTTTACTAAGGAACAGAAAGAGGCTTCGGATCTCATCTTGATGGACGCGCTCTACAACGCAGGTCTCATCGAGAAAGACGACCTCGAGGACTTCCCGCTGGCGGCACACACGTTGCAGCGCATCGTGAGGCAGTACCCCACGTTTGAGAAACTCGAGGATGTCTACTACCAGCTCTTCTTGCTCTACTCTCGCTGGGGACGCCCGAGCGAGGCCAACACCTATCGCAACTATCTGGCTGCGAAATATCCAGAAAGCCCGACAACGCGCCGCATTCTCGACCCTGACTATCTGCGCCTGGGACGTGACGGCAAGGCCATCGAAGATTCGCTCTACACGGCTACTTACATGGCCTACCGCAACCGTCAGACGGCGGAGGTGGAAAGGAACTTCGCACTGTCGACGGAGAAATTTAGTGACGGCATCAATCGTCCGAAATTCATTCTGGTTCACGCGCTTTCACGCATCGGAAAGGCCGACAATCGCGATGTGGCGAAAGAGCTGCGCGAACTGGTGACGCGCTACCCGCAAAGTGATGTCAGCGAAATGGCGGGTATGATTGTCAACGGCCTCGAAGCGGGTCGCCGACCGGGTAGTGGGGCTTACAATTTGGGTAGTCTCTGGGAGCGTCGCACGGCACAAACTGACACGCTGGCATTAGGGGCAAAAGCGAAGCAGAAGCTCTCGGCCGAACGCAACACGCCTTTCGTGGTGCTCATTGCTTACGCGAAAGATTCCATCAAAGATAATCAGCTGCTCTACGACCTTGCTCACTTCAATTTCACGGGTTTCTACGTGCGCAACTTTGACATCAGCAAGGTGGAGGAGTTTGGCGAAGTGGGTGCGGCTCCAGCCACAGCGGGCGGCAGCACCTCGGCCACAAAACCTGCTGGAGCGAAGACGGACAAGACCACACCGGCGCAAGCGGCCACGAAGAAAGGCAGCCTGGTAGAATTCCGCATCAGTGGGTTCAACAGCTATGACGAGGCCCATCAGTATGCGCAGGATATTTACCGCGATAAGCAGTTGCGCCCACAATTGAGGCGCGCAAAGATGTTCCTGATTTCACAGAAAAATCTCGAGCTCGTCCCCGCCGTTTATAGCTTCTCCGATTATCAGCAATTCTTCACTAAGCACTATGCGCCTATGAAGCTCAACCCAGAGCTTCCGCTCGACTTGGAGAACGCGCCTGTTGTGCAGAAGTACGAAGACGTGCGGCCAACCATCTACCCCGTTGCAACGAAGCCTACACGGGCCGACAGCCTCGACAAGGCAAAGGCGGACAGCATTGCTAAGGCTGACAAAGCGGCGCAGGACTTGCTGAACAAACAGCAGAACAAGCAGCTCGACAAGGACGAATACTATCTGCCCGAACAGCCCTCACAACCGCGCCGACAGACCGACACGGAGGGAACGGAGGTGCCCATCGAGCCGAAGAAACAAAAGACAACGGAAAAGAAACAAGAGACGGAAGTACCCGTAGAACCTACTCTGCCGGCGAAGAAGGACTCTGTGCCGGAGAAGAAGCAGAACGTGCCCGAAAAGAAACAGGAGACTCCGCAGAAGAAGCAGGACGTGCCGAAGAAGAAGGAGAATCCGCTCGTGCCGAAGAAGCAGGAGAAGAAAGAGGACTTCCCCGACGATTCGTACCCCATGACCGATGAGGAACGAAAAGAAGCGGAGAAGCAGCAGAAAAAGCAGCCCGTCCGACAAACTGAAAAGACGACGCAAACAACGCCTGAACGCAAAAAGCAGGACACGCCCGTTGAGGACTCCGAAGGTGGCTGGTATCCTGTGAAATGACGAGCAAAGCGGTGGATACTATAAGGGTATCCGTGAACACAATAAGGATGCTCTTGGACAAGATAAGGAAACTCCCAAAAAGGATAAGAAAATCCGTGGACGGAGAGAGGGAATCCCAGAGAAGGCTCAGCCTTTCCTGGAGAATGATAAGCAAAAAGGGAGAGGGCCTCAACAGCCTTCTCTCTTTCTTTTTTGCTCCGAAGGGGCAGATAAGGCGGTGTCTCCTCTCCGCCCGTTGGTTCTCGGACAGGTGCAAGAAAACCCATCCACTCAAGGGTTGGGGCAGAAAAAAGGTTCTCGAATTAGTCATACTTGTTGGACTATTTCGAGAACCTCATAAGAGCTTGCTCACCCCTCTCCAGCATGGGAGAGAAGGAAAGCCTCTTAAAGATCTTCTATGCTATAAATCTGATACGTTATCTCATAACCTTTTAACTGTTCGAGGAGCGGCTCGGCCAGTATCTTGAGCTTGTCGAGGTCGGCCTCAACGGTGTCGGTCAACACATTGGCGAAGATACATTGCATCGTGTCGGAGCGCGTGGCTATGATATCGATGCGGCTCTCTTCGGCATTGTCCCACCATCCTCCGATAGTCCACGCCTCGTCCGCCTCTTGGAGCTTCTGTGCGAAATACTTACGCATACTTTGCTGCTTCAGCACCTCGTAGTCGTTGAGCACCAGTTGCTGAAGCCCTTCATAATCGTGCTGATAGATGTAGCGGTCGTTGTGGTAGATATAACGGAACCAGAAGCGGAGGAAGTTGTCATTGATGGAATAGCGCACGTTCTTGCTGCCCTGTTTGGAGAAGAGCGGCGTTTGTCGCGTGATGAGGTGGAAGTCTCCCTCCATCCGAGTAAGATAGCCGCCTATTTCTTTGTCGAGCGTGGCTTCGATGGCGGAGCGCGCCGTAATGTCCTTGGCGATGCAGGCCAAGATGGAGAAATAGAAAGTGTACTCCTTGCCCACGCCGTCTAAGAGGATGTTTCGGCCCTCCGTGATGTAGGGCGAACCCAGGCGTAGGATATGCTTGAGGATGTCCTCACAAGTGAACGCTCCAGCACGGATAAGTCCGTGGAGATAACGGGGAACGCCCCCTGTGAAGGTGTAAGCGGCGAGCAGGTCCTCCGGCGTGGCGTCGGGCTTTGCTGCCGTGATGAGTTGGCGAATCATGGCCGTGGAATAAGGCTTGATGTCGAGCCAGAGGTCGTGCCTATCTTTCAGCGGAGCTTGCTTAGCGTGGAACACCTTATCGATCAGTGCCGAGTCGGAACCCACGAGCAACAAACAGAGGTGGCTGCGCTCGCGGTTACGGTCCCAAATGGTTTGCACTTCCCCATAGACTTTCGGGTTGATAACATAGAACTCCTGAAATTCGTCTATGATAATGTTGAAGTAAAGCTCTTGGGATTTGACGATAATAAACTTGAAGAGGCTTCGGAAGTCGATAAATTCCTCGTCGATACGGAGGTTGAGCACTCTCCGCATTTCATCTAAGAAATCGCGGCAGAGAAGCGGTTCGGCCTTGCGCGAAACGGGGAAGTAGAGAGTGGGGTTGCCTTCTCGCGTAGCTTCCAGGACGAGTTGCGTCTTCCCAACACCGGGGCGGCCTGTGATGACGGCCATCTTGGCACTGCTTTTTGTGTCGGCCTCTATCTTGCGAATGGCTTCAAGCTCCTTGTCTCTTTCGTAAAACGTCATGTTCGATAGTCTTTATCAGTGCAGAATCGCGTAGATTTAACGCAGATTTCAGAACTAAAGGTTTGTTAATGGCAAAAGTAAAGAATAAAAACGGTTTATACAATTATTTCCCGCGCCTTTTCTTGTTGTTTCTTAACAAAGTGTATAATACGGAACAAGTCCGTCTGGCAAAATGCTGCCAGCAACGGACTTATTCTTCTGTGTCATTATTGGTGATTTCGAAGGGAACATCGTCGGGATTGAAGAGATTGGGGCCTTCGCCTTTCTCTGTCTCGGCGGCTTCGCCCTCTGCCTCGGAAGCCTCAGCGGGTGGCTCGGGGAAGCGCGTGGGTTCGAGTTCCTCAACGCTTTCTATGGTGCAGGTGGTGACGCGCTTACCTTTGGCCTTGAAGCCCTTAACAGCAACAAATTCTTCCGCGTCGATTTCGATGGGGTCGCGGTAGGCATCGGGGCCGCCGAGCGTCACGCGGATGCGCGGATAAGGCACATCGGTCAGGATTTCCAACTTCGTTTTGGGATTGTCGCCGGTGAAACTCCAGTGGCGGCCACCGCTGGGCGACTCGAACAGGAAGCGTTTCACATAGAGATACCCGTTCTGGTCGGCATCGTAGAGAACAGCGGTCCACGCCTTTGATTCGACAAATTTTTCGACCTTCATAATGTCGCCCTCATAGTGATTGTTGAGGTCGAAGTTGGTGGTGTAGAACTCGCCATTGCGGAGAATCACGAGGATTTGCTCTCCGGTGTGGAACTCGCCCAGATACTGTCCGCGCTCGTCGAAGTTGAGGCGATTGACATCGTGGTCGAACCACACCTTACGTCCGCCCAAGGTGGAAACGCCATGCGCCTTGAGCGTGATGCGATGGACATCGAGGCGCGTGAGCAGATTGCCGCGACTGCCACGCCCTTTCACCATGAGTTCGGAGAAGTCCTGTTCGATGAACTGGCGGCGCAATTTCGGATTGGGCTTGAGCGTCACCTTGATTTGTTCGGCCTCGCCGTTGGGATTGGCCGTGAAATAAGCGATGCGACTACCGGGTTTCCCCTGCGTCACATCGTATTCGCGGTCGTGCATGATACTGGTCACGTTGAAACGCTTCATATAGAACGCCGAAGCCTTTCCGTCGCGATAGACCACGTTGTAAATCGTGCGCTTGTCGTTCTTCTTGAACACCGCAATATGGATGATTTCCGCCTTTCGCTTCTCGGCTTTGGAACGCTCCGTCTCGCCGATAAAAACTTTCTCAGCCACGCGCGTCACCTTATAAGTTCCGTCGCGATAGAAGATAATGACGTCGTCCAGGTCGGAGCAGTTCTCCACAAACTCGTCCTTCTTCAAACTCGTCCCCATAAAGCCTTCGGCACGATTGACATACAGTTTCTGGTTGGCCTCAGCCACCTTGGTGGCCACAATCGTATCGAAGGAGCGAATCTCCGTCAGGCGCGGATGTTCGGCAGCATATTTGTCGTAGATGATCTTAAACCAGTTGGCCGTCACCTCCGTCATGTTCTTCAAGTCGTGCTCTATGCGCTCTATCTCGGCCTTGATGCGGGCTATCAGCTCCTCGGCTTTCTCCTTGTTGAAGCGCAGAATGCGCGCCATCTTGATTTCGAGCAGACGCAGATAGTCCTCGCGCGTGATTTCGCGGTAGAAGCTGGCCTTGTAGGGCTCGAAACGCTTGCTCAGATGGGCCGTGACGGCGTCGAGGTCCTTGGCGTTTTCAAAGTCCTTGTCCTTATACATTCGCTCCTCAATGAAAATCTTCTCCAGACTGGCGAAGTGGAGACTTTCAAGGAGTTCGTTGCGGCGTATCTCGAGTTCGCGGCGCAACAACTCTTTGGTGGAATCGACGTTGTGGCGCAAGACATCGCTCACAGTAAGGAACTCCGGTTTGTTGTCGCGGATGACGACGCAGTTGGGGGAGATGCTCACCTCGCAGTCCGTGAAAGCGTAGAGCGCATCAATGGTTTTGTCCGAAGAAGTGCCCGGCGTGAGGTGTACGAGTATCTCGACCTTTGCCGCCGTATTGTCGTCCACTTTTCGGATTTTTATTTTCCCCTTTTCGTTGGCGCGGAGGATGGAGTCGATAACGCTACCCGTGGTTGTGCCAAAGGGAATCTCGCTGATGACCAGCGTTTTGTTGTCGAGCTTCGAGATAGTGGCACGCACTTTCACCGAACCGCCACGCAGGCCGTCCTTGTAGTTGCTCACATCAATGCTACCGCCCGTCAGGAAGTCGGGGAAGAGCTGGAAGTCCTCGCCGTGGAGGTATTGGATAGCCGCCTGGCAAATCTCGCCAAAGTTGTGAGGCAGAATCTTGGCACTCAGTCCGACAGCGATGCCCTCTGCGCCTTGCGCCAAGAGCAGGGGATACTTCACAGGTAGTGCCACAGGCTCTTTCGCACGCCCGTCGTAGGAGAGTTTCCACTCCGTAGTTTTCGGATTGAAAAGGATGTCGAGGGCAAGCTTCGAGAGGCGCGCCTCGATGTATCGCGGAGCCGCAGCCGAGTCGCCCGTAAGGATATTTCCCCAGTTGCCCTGCGTGTCGATGAGCAGTTCTTTCTGACCGAGCTGCACGAGTGCTCCCCCGATGGACTGATCCCCGTGGGGATGGAAGTGCATCGTGTCGCCCACAAGTCCCGCCACCTTGTTGTAGCGTCCGTCGTCGGCACGCTTCATCGCATGAAGGATGCGCCGCTGAACGGGCTTCAAACCATCGGCAAGGTGAGGCACAGCGCGCTCCAGAATCACGTAAGAAGCATAGTCAAGGAACCAAGTCTGGTACATTCCCGTAAGCTGGTGCTTCTTTGATTCGTCCTGCAAGCTCGTTGGCTGATAGGAGGAGTGCTCCTCCGGCTGTAAGTCTTTATCTTTTGTTTCGTCGGACATGAACGTAAAATCAATCTGTTTTCACGGCATATTGCGCAGTTTTCGGCCACAATAAGCCAATTATTATGCAAAAATACAAAATTTTCGCCCTTACTCTCGTTCATTTCCCGAAAAAAACCTATCTTCGCACCGCAATGTCGTTAGGAAGGCTTGGGTTGCACTGTAGTTTCCATATCTATTCCCCCTCCCTCTCCTATCGCACATTCCGCGCCTGTGGCGAAATTGGTAGACGCGCCAGACTTAGGATCTGGTGGTTTATGCCGTGTAGGTTCGAGTCCTATCAGGCGCACCACAACCCTCCCCCGACTGCTTCCCAGAAGCCGTCGGGGATTTTTTTATGTATAGAAGAGCCCCCTCCAGAAAGCCCCAGAGAGCCCCCTCCACCTCCCCCATAAAGGGGGAGTGCTCGGCTGCCACTTGCGTGTTTGATGATTAGTCCGCAGTCCTTAACTGCCATCCTGCTCTGAGCACTCCCCCTCATGGGGGAGATGGAGGGGGCTTTCTGGGGCTCTCTGGGGCTTTCTGGGGCTTTCTGGGGCTTTCTGGAGGGGACTTTTCCTCTCTTCTTTCCTTATTGCCTCAGCTGACGCAATAAGGAAGCCAGCCGACACAATAAGGATATTTTTACCGAGGCAAAACCTACTGATTTTTAGCGTAGGGAGAGACTCTGACGGCTCATTTTGATTCAAAAAACATAGGCTTCATTTCAACCTAAATTTCTATTCCCTTCGAGAAATCATGCCCTAAAATGTTAAATATCACATTGAAAATCACTTATTTCTCTGAAATATTTTCGCACATCTCAAAAAAAGAATAGATTTGCACTTATAAGTTTCAATAAAGTGAAGATAAATCCATAAAAACAGCTATAACTTTCACTTTAATAATAGTTACAACTAAGATTATGGCAAATCTATATGAATATTCCACCCCCGAACTGGTTCGTATGCTTGGCTTACGCTTCAAAGAGTATAGAATGCGCTGCAATCTTACGCAGAAGGAGGTGGCCGAACTATCGGGGATAGGGATAACCACCATCCACAAGTTTGAGAACGGAACATCGGGCAATATCTCTTTGTCCACATTCATTCTTTTGCTGAAGGTTGTGGGACAAATAGATGCTTTGGACAACGTACTGCCCGAACTGCCTGAATCGCCTTATCTCATGCGTAAGGACGAGAAGAAAGTACAACGTATTCGCCACGCAAAATAAAAGAGTCATTATGATAAAGTCGTTGAAAGTGATCCTTTGGGATGAAGAAATTGGGAGACTGGCATGGGACGAACGCCGCCGACTGTCGTACTTCACCTACAATCCTGAATTTATCAAGAAAGGACTGAATATTTCCCCACTGGTAGATCCCAGTGAGGGTATCAGGGCTTTATCACCAGTTTGGGGCGAGGAGGCAAAAATCTATCAGAAACTTCCGGCTTTCCTTGCCGACTCACTGCCCGATGCGTGGGGAAATCAGCTCTTCGACCTCTGGAGGCAGCAAAACCATCTCCCTAACGCTGACATCACTCCGCTCGACAAACTCTCATTTATCGGGAAACGAGGAATGGGGGCTTTGGAATATCTCCCCGAAACAACGCGCGAGCGAAAAATGGAAAAGGTAGACATCAAATCATTGGCAGACCTGGCCGAACGCATCTTCACAGAAAGGGAGAACGCATGTATCCTGCCTGAAGAATCCATTACTATGCAGTCGTTGCTAACGGTTGGAACATCCGCTGGTGGCCGGCAACCCAAGGCCATTATAGCTATCCATCGAAAAACGGGCGAGATTCGCAGCGGACAGATTGCAGGGATGGACGATTTCGATTATTACCTGCTGAAGTTTGGCAATTCTGCCTACAACTCTGCGGAACTTGAGAAAACTTATTACGACTTGGCCATTTCAGCAGGTATCAACATGATGCCCTCTCAGCTGTATCCAGTGGAAAACAATCAGCACTTCTTGACCAAGCGGTTCGATCGTGACGGTGGAAAGAAACTTCATACGCAAACCTTGGCAGCTATCTATCCGGAAGCGGAGAGTTATGAGCAACTCATAATGGTTTGCCGAAAACTGCATCTGCCAGAGGCTGACTGTCAAGAGGTGTTCCGCAGAATGGTGTTCAATATCCTGTCGAACAACACGGACGACCACAACAAAAACTTCTCCTTTGTGATGAACGAAGAGGGGGCTTGGCGACTTTCTCCAGCCTATGACATCACCTATGTGATAAACAGAGGAGGCTATCTCCCCAACGAGGAGCACTGCATGTTTATCCGTGCAAAACTGCGCAATATCACTCGTGAGGATGCCATCGATTTTGCCCGCGACAATGGTATTCGCCGCCCTGAAGCCATCATCCGAGACGTCGTTAAAGCCCTAAAACAATTCCGTTCCATTGCCACAGAAAATGGTGTGACAGAGAAATGGATAGGAAGAGTGGAGACTGCCATCAGCAACCATCTTAAACGCTGGGGAGAGTGGGAGGAAACACTGCATACTTCCATGGTCAAAATCCAGGGACACACTGTCGAGAATATGCGCATAGAGGAAGCCTATAAGGGCAATTATCATTTGTATGCCGACATCGATGGAAAAGAACGAAAATACGTGATTGGCAAAAACAAGGAAGCATACTCGCTGATAGAAGAAATAGGTTCGGCTAACCTCACAACGGAGCAACTCAAAACCCTCATTGAGCAATACCTCCTTTCCTCACTGTCGTGAGGCAGCTGCTGGGAAAAGAAAAAAACTCGGACGAGAGGTCCGAGTTTGTGAGTGGGGAAGGATGTGGCGCACCTCTATGATTTGGCGCGCTCGAAGTATTTCTGACATTCCGCTTCATCGGCTCCGCGCGCGGCGGCATAGGCACGGATGAGGGCGCTATTGAACGCGTCGTCGGCTTGGAGGGCAGCCAAACTCTTGCAGCCTTTTTCTACGCTCACTTTGCGACCACATTTCATGTTGCCGGTGTCGAGTATCGAGAAGCGGTAGCGACCATCGATGCGGTCGAAAAGGATGTTGTCCGCACGGCAAGCTATGGGGAGAAAACCTTCCTCATGCAGGCGCGCAGCATAGCGGGCAAAACTTTCGAGCAGTTCGGCGCGCTCCGAATGGGGCATACCGAAGGCTTCGTGCAGAGAATGGCGATAGTTGGAAAAAACGCCCACAAAATACATATTCTGGTCCATCAAATTGCGGCGATAAGCCACATAGGCCACAGGCTCTTGGGTGGCGAAACCGCGCTCTCGGAGCTGTGCAGCGCAATTGTAGGAGTGTTGGCCCTTCGAGGCCTTGTAGATGCGCACCGCCAAGCGATTGCGCCAGGAGGTTCGGTCGTAGTGTTTCACACAAAGCGTGAGTCCGTCAACATCCAGCAGGCGGATGCCATTATTTACCATTGGGAGTGTGCGACCAGTATCTTCAAAATGGTCAGCAATATTTACTAAATAATCGCGTAAGCGTTCGTATTTTGGGTTAATAATGAGGGTCACAAGTATATTTGTTTTCTTCGTTATTAAGATGATTAGGTGTTCAAAGATACTAAAAACTTTCTATGCTACAACCTTTTTAGGCGTTTCCTTTCCTCGCGAACAGAAGATTATACCATTTTGCTTGGTTGAAACGCGTTGTTTTCGTATTTTCGCGCTATAAAACAGAAAAAGATTCCCTTATGATGGACATTATTTTTCAGACCTTTTCACAATTCAGCATTGAACAAACTGCTGGAGCATTCATCGTGTTGATGGCTATCATCGACGTGTTGGGTTCTACGCCCATATTCCTCAACCTGCAAGCCAAAGGCCGTCCTATCAATGCCTTCAAGGCTGCGGCCATTAGTTTGGTATTACTCGTGGCTTTCTTCTATGCCGGCGATGCCGTGCTGCAACTCTTCCACGTCGACATCCAGTCGTTTGCTGTGGCGGGTGCACTCATCATCTTCATCATGGCTTTGGAAATGCTCCTCGACGTTGAGATTTTCAAATATGGCGGGCCCACGAAGGAGGCCACCCTTATTCCGGTGGTGTTCCCGCTGATTGCCGGCCCTGGCGCATTCACTACGCTGATTTCGCTGAAGGCTGAGTTCGCACAAATCAATATCTTGGCGGCACTCGCCCTCAACATGGTGCTGGTTTACATCATCATCGCCGGCGCGGGCTGGGTGGAAGAACACGTCAGCAAGACATTCATCTACATCCTGCGTAAGTTCTTCGGCGTGATTCTGCTGGCCATCTCGGTGCGTCTCTTCACTTCCAACGTGCTGCCGCTAATCGATAGTTTGAGCAAATAAGGCTGCACGCCAACGCCGCTAAGGCGCAAAACGAACCGCGAGGGACGAAGTTAGACATCTGTGCTACCTCGTCCCTCGCTTTTATACGAAAGGCTGGTTTCCCAATTTGAGAAACCAGCCTCATTCTTGAATGTTCCTATCGGACAATTGTCTGTTTAATATTAAACCTACAAGGTCAAATCAACGTATTATTCCGAGACAGGACGGACAGAAAGTCCGTAACCATTTCCGATCTTTTCATACTTTGGATACACGCCCCAATTATTAAAGAACAAGCAGTTAGTGTTCTTCGAATTATGCGAAATGGCAGAATGATAAAAACCGTAGTTAACATTACCATTCAGATAGCCGTCACCATGACGCCAACCCAAAGCAGGGAAATAGATCGTAGTAGTTGAACCGTCTCCCGTTTTGAAATGCCAACCCTGGTCGTAATCTCCCACCACGTTAAGCTCTTTCTTATCACTTTCGACATTATTCCCTGTAGTGGTAAAATCAGAAAAGGCATTGCTGGCAGGCATCTTGAAGCCAGCGGGACAGGGGTCGTAGACGGTCTTCACCACAACATTGTCATGGAAGCCTGTCTCAGTGTTATCCATCGACCAGAGGTTTACCTTCCAGAAATTATCAAACCAAACGTAGTAATAGAATGTCTCGGGGTGTTGAATGCCGTTTTGAATGCTCATTTTCTGCCCACCTTTGGGCTCAAATGTACCGTCGATGATAGTTTTCTTTCCTGGAAAAGCATCCTTACGTCCAAACTGATATAAGGTAGAAGACATTTGTTTTATTTCGCCAGGGGTCTGCGTGATGTCGATATAAGCAAACTGTTTCTCACCATCGTTGGCGACAGTCTGTTCCACCTTCACGCGAGCCATGCGAGGCTGGTCGAAGGGAGACGCATCCCATCTCATATAGGCAAAACCAAGCGGAAGTTTGGTGAAGTTATAGGTAACGCCCGCTTTATTAACTACAGGAATCGTGTTGAGGGCATCATTCTGGGCGAACCACAAGTGCCACGACCATACAACCGTTCCGCCTTTCGTGACAGCAATGACGGCGTTACCGTTCTTAATCTTGTCCTGCGGCACATGGAACTGTACAAACTTTTTGTCGGCAGAAAGAGAAAGACTACTTGCTTCTACAATGCCGCTTTGGTCTGTCCAAACAATCTTTGCTCCATCGGGCACATTCGCGCCTCCATTGCTCTGCGTAATCCAAGGATCAGTGATATTCTTACCTGCATGATCCTTGAAGTTTTTCAAGACATAAGAGCCTGACACAGTGGTTTTATAGGAATGTTCATTAGTAGCACCGCCCGTGATAGCGTTACCGTAAACCAACGGAATACTGTAGTAGCCCGGAGCAGAGATGAGGTAAGAGTTGGCAGTATTCTCAACAGTGGCCGCACCCGTGGCGTTGGAGAGGTTGTAGTAGTTGCCGGCTGCGCCCTTTGGTGTGGCATCTTGCAACACCTTGTTGTATTTATTGAGGCGGTTATCGATGGCCGTAGTGATAGTTGCAACGCCACTTTCGCCAGATGTACCTCCGTCGCCCTCCTCTTTGCTCAACTGGGTGAGCCAGGCAGGTTTGCTTGTGCCGAGAGATGTCCAAGTATTACCGCCGTCGGTGCTTTCCTCATACCCTACTACCTTCCATTTCACAGGCTGCTGAGTGTGAGCATTAAAATCTATGCGACAGCTCTGCACCGTATAGCTGGCTGCCTCTGTAGCTGTATAGTCCACCACAGGGGGATTGGTCACGGAAAGCCAGTATATCCACGTGGACTTCTTCTGCGACAAGGCGTAAGTCTTCGTTGTGCCGGGCTTCCATGTGCCGGAGAGGTTGGCAGTGATC